>ERZ773068.168-NODE-168-length-36201-cov-10.162480_pt1 | contig 36201 bp, 31 predicted proteins | sample MGYA00580620_ERZ773068 | MGnify/ENA primary metagenome ERZ773068 (study PRJEB29015, sample SAMEA2737983) | human oral metagenome | biome: human oral; feature: human-associated habitat; material: dental | place: China | collected 2101 ... | reverse complement strand
CCCGGCGTAATGCCGGGCCCCGCGCTCGAGGTTACTCACGCGCACCCACTGTGCGCATGAACACAACTCAGACGGTAGGAACGCCGCTGGCGTCCTTCTCGTAGATCCACTTGCCCATGAAGGTCAGGACGGCCATGGCGAGCAGAGCGAGCCACCACACGTAGTTGAGCAGGCCGATAAGGGTCGAGATGAAGCCGAGATCCAGGAAGCCCAGCACGACGAACGCGATGGTGATGACAAGCTTGTAGATGCCGTACTGGGTGTAGCCGAGGAAGAACTCACCGGCGCCGAGGCTGCCGAGGAACAGGTTGAGCAGGCCGGCGACGATACGGGACTTGCCCTGCGCAGGCTGATTGAAGACGGGCTGCTGAGGAGCGGACATAGTGCCTCCTATGTGTTGATGGGAGCCCATAAGGGCATTCTTGAAAACACGGTAAGATTAGCGGAACCTTCTGATTTTGTACAATACCCATCCGTTATTATGGAGCAGATCACAGCATAGTTCCTTTCGTTCATCACGATGAAGTTTTGTTCCATAGACTGACTGAGTGTTCATCAATCCATCGGCGGAGGCCACACGAGCACTCCACTGCGACCTGCCCCATTGGTTCGCGACGCACAAGCGCGACCTACCAATGCGCGCAGCCGACGTCTCTGACTGGGGGACCCTCGTCTTTGAGATCATGAGCCAGCAGACGCCCATCGCGCGCGTCCAGCCGATCTGGCTCGAATGGATGGAACGCTGGCCCACGCCGGCGGACGTGGCGGCCGCTTCCTCCGCCGACATCATCGTTGCCTGGGCAAACCTCGGATACCCTTCCCGCGCCCTGCGTGTCAAGGCCTGCGCGGCCGCGATCGTCGAGAAGCACGACGGAGAGGTCCCTCTCTCCCTCAAAGAGCTGACGCTCCTGCCGGGCGTCGGTAGCTACACCGCATCCGCGCTGCTCGCGTTCCGCCACGGAATCCGCGTGCCGGTCCTAGACACGAACGTGCGTCGCGTGCTGGTCAGATTTCTGGACGGCCGGGAGTTTCCTCCCCACACCACCCCCTCGAAAGCGGAAACGATGCGGGCCGACGCAATGTTGCCCGAAGACGGGCACCACGCGGCCGAGGTCAGTTTGTCTCTCATGGAATTCGGGGCCCTGGTCTGCACGCAGCTCAACCCTTCCTGCGACGAGTGCACGATCCACGACAACTGCGCGTGGGCCGCCGCCGGATTCCCCAAGGACGAGAAGCGTCCCACGCCCCAGCCCTACGCGGGCACCGACCGCCAGGCGCGCGGACGCATCATGAAGGCACTGCGCACCGCCCACTTCGAGGGCACCGACGGCCTCACCAAACGCAAAGTCCTCGACGCCGCCCGCATCGATGGGGGCGACCGCTACCAGCCCACCCGCGTCTACCGGGCACTCCTGAAGGAAGGCATGATCGTCTACAACAAGGACACCAAGCGCGTCACGCTCCCCCGCTAACACTCATAGGACGAGGCCGGGGCAGCCCGCGCCCGCCGCGCGCGGACCCGGGACGCACCCACGGCCTCGTCAGTGAATCAGTAGCGGATCGCGTCGATCGGCTTGATGCGCACGGCCGCGAGCGCCGGGACGATGCCGCAGAGGGCGCCGATGCTCGTGGAGATGGCGACGCCGGCGATGGCGGCGCCGGCGGGGAAGGCCGGGGTGTCGCTCAGGGTGATGTTGAGCGCCTCCAGGGGCAGGAATCGGACGACGACGACCGCGATACCCACGCCGATGACGCCGGCAACGAAGGTCGCGACGACCGACTCCATGAAGACCGCGAAGAAGACGCGCGCGGCGGAGGCGCCGACGGCTCGGCGGATGCCAATCTCGCGCACGCGCTGGCGCACGGTCACGATCGCGACGTTCAGCAGGCCCAGGGCACCCAGGAACACGATGATGCCGCCGATGACCATGATGACGTTCGAGATGGTGCCGAGCTGCTCCTCGCCAATATCCTCGTGCTCGCCACCCGAGACGGACACCCGCCAGCCCTCACCGAGGATGGAGGCCAGTGCACGCGGCAGGTTCTCACGGGCCTGGTCGGCGTTCTCGGTGCCCACCCACGCGATCATGGCCTGGGAGGTCATCTGTGGGAAGGACACGCGCGCCGCGTCGTAGTGCGCGAACACGGTCGGCATGTCGTAGGAGCTCTTCGACTTGGTGACGCCGACGACGCGCATCGCGACGCCGTCGCTCGTGTGCAGAACGATCGGCACCTGATCGATGGGGGCACGCCCCAGCTGATCCCAGAGGGACTGCGAGATGACGACGGGAATCAGGCGCTGGTCGGCATCACTGCTCTCGACCCAGCGTCCCGCGAGCATGCGGGTGCGGTAGATGACCGCGTAAGAGGGGTCCACGCCCTGGAACGCGACGCCGTCGATCATGTCGCCAATCTTCGTCAAGGGGTAGCCGCGGAATTGCCCGCTGGCCCTGGCCTGGCGGGTTTCAACGATCTCGCCGCCCCCGCTGGAAAAGCGCGACCAGTAGTGAATGTCCGTGCGCTCCGCCAGGGTGGCCATGGCCTCGCCGAGGGTGTCCTTCTCGTCGGGGCGCTTCGCCGTCTGCGCGCCGGTGGCCGAAGCAGGATCGGAGGCGTCCTGGTAGGGCCCGCCGGTCGCCGGTCCTTCCGAGGTGTTCGAGGAGCTTTCGGGGGTCAGGCGCAGGGTGACGGATCGTCCCTCGTACAGTTCCGCCAATTCGCGCGAGGACTGCAGGAGCAGGTCGCCGAGCGCGATGACGATCGTCATGGCGGCGACGGCCGCGACCACGCCCACGAGGGACAGGACGACGCGCGCCTTCTGGACTTTGACCTCGCCCCAGGCCTCGATGAGCGCGCCCAGGATCTGACTAACGGCGTTCACTGCTCACCCTCCTGCCCGGCCCCGGCCTCGTCGCTGGCGTGCCCGGCTTCCGCACGGTGCGTGAGAGCGGACGGATCCTCGACCTCGTGCAGCGTGCCGTCGTAGAGCTCGTAGGCGCGCTGCGCCCGCGCGGCCACGGCCATGTCGTGCGTGATGACGATGAGGGCGGCGTTGGACTCGCGGGCGACCTCCTCGAGGAGGGCCATGACGACGCCGCCCGTGTCCGGGTCGAGGGCACCCGTCGGCTCGTCGGCGAGGATGACGCGCGGGCGGCGCACGAGGGCGCGCGCGATCGCGATGCGCTGCTGCTCGCCGCCACTCATCTCTCCCGGGTAGGAGTCTGCGCGCTCGCCCAGGCCCACGCGCTCGAGCATGTCGACGGCGATCGAGCGCCGACGCAGCAGCTGCGGGCCGGGTGCGTACAGGAGGGGAACCTCGACGTTTTCGGCGGCCGTGCGCGCCGAAAAGATGTTGAACTGCTGGAACACGAAGCCGAAATCTTCCCCGCGCATCCGAGCGCGACGCCCCTCGCCCAGGCGCGTCGTGTCCACTCCATCCAGCTCGTAGGTACCCGAGGTCGGGGCGTCCAACAGGCCGATGATGTTGAGCATCGTGGACTTGCCGGTTCCCGAGCGACCGACGATGGAGACGTGCTCACCCTGCGCAACGTCCAGGTTGACGCCGCGTAGAATGTGCAGATCCTCCCCATCGGGCAGGGTCACCGTGCGGGTGACATCCCGCAGGCACACGAGACTCATTGCGTGCCCGCCGAGTCGCCCGAGCCGAGACCCATCCCGGAGTCCATGCCACCGTAGGGGCCGGTCTGGCCGTCCTGATTGTCCTTGTTCGAGGTCGGGGTGAACTCGAGGATCTCCTCGCCCTCCGTGAGGCCCTCCTTGACCTCGACCATCTTGCCGTCCGTGATGCCTAGGGTGACGGCGCGCTTCTCGGGCTTCGTCGGGTCATCGGTCGGCAGGTAGACGGAGCCGGACTGGTAGCGGCCCTCGACCGCGGAGATCGGAACCGCGAGGACTCCCGTCGCCGATCCGGCCGTCATTTCGAGGGTGACTTGCAGGCCCGCGAACACCGTCTGGTCGGAGGGGATCGCGCAGCGGGCCTTCAGGTCCGTCGAGGACGAGGCGCCGTTATCGGACGCGGCGTTCGACTTCGGGTCCTGGGCCTTGCCGGTCGGGCTCACCAGCTTGACGCCCGTGCACTCGAAGGGAGCAGGCCCGTTCTTAATGGTGACGGTCGCGGTCGACGGTGCGTCCTGCAGGCGGTACATCTGGTCCGCGCTGAGGGAGGCGACCGCGGAGAAGGTCGCGGGGGCGACGGTCGCAACCGTGTCGCCAATAGCGAACTGTTGGCCGACCAGCACGCCCGTCGAGACCGTGCCATCGCCGGGGGACACGACGGTTTCGTACTTGTAGGTCGGCTCGGAGGTCTCGACGCTCACGTTGCCTTCCTCATCGGTGACCTGGCGGGTCTCGCCGGGGAACTCTTTGCGGATCTGGACGATGGCGTCGCCCTTGGCAATCTTGTCGCCGTCGTTGACGAATGTGCGCACGACGTTGCCGTCCAGGGTCGCGCGGGCCACGACCGGCTCGTCGGCCTGGATCGTCCCCGTCACGCTCACCGTGTTCGTGATGTCCGCGCGGCCCACCTCGATCGTCATCTGCCCGAAGTTACCGCCCGGGTCCATCCCGTCGCTGCCCTCATCCTCTTGAACGGCGGGGAAGAAGGCGAACTTCACCAAGGCCACCGCGATGACTACCCAGGCGAGGACCTTGACAATATCGAGCACCTGGGCGGTGCGGGTCTTGTGTGCCACGTGCGTCTCCTTCGATGAACGGCGTTGCCCAATTGTAAGGTGCGCCTCATTCACGCAGCAACGCTACCCCCGTCTTTTCAGGGTTTTCTCAGGGACCGTCCCGCCGGCTGGGCGTCCCACACCCTCGCCCCTACGATGGGTGATGAACCGACGAAAGGCAGCCATGATCCGCCGCGCCACCCCCGCAGACGCCGAGGCACTCTCCACGCTCTCGCGCACCTGCTTCACGCAGACCTTCGGCCACCTCTACGCACCCGCCGACCTGGCAGCCTTTCTCGACGAGGCCTACTCCCCCACCGTCCTGCGCGCCGAACTCGAGGACCCACACCGGGCGACATGGCTCTTCTTCGAGGATCCGAGCGACGAGGCCCCGGCCTCGTCGGCGACCCAAGCCCCGATCGGCTACGTGACCGCATGCCCCGCGCACCTACCCCACCCCGAGGTCGCGCCCGGTGACGGGGAAATTCAGCGCCTCTACATCCTGCAGGGGCACCAGGGCGGAGGCCGCGGGACGGCTCTGCTCACCACAGCGCTCGAGTGGCTCGAACGCGATGGTCCGCGCACCCTGTGGATCGGCGTGTGGAGCGAAAACTACGGGGCACAACGCTTCTACGCGCGCCACGGATTTGAGATCGTCGGCGACTACTCGTTCATGGTGGGAGACCACGCCGACTACGAACTGATCACCCGCCGACCGGCGCGGCTCCCAAGCGAATGAACCGCTACCGCAAACGAAAAGGCCCCGAGGCAACGCGCCTCGGGGCCTTTTCATGAGCTCATCACTCGGCAGATTCTTCAGCCTCAATCTCGGCGATCTGCTTGCGGACCTCATCCATGTCGAGGTTCTGCACCTGAGAAATCAGGTCCTCGAGCGCGGACAGCGGCAGAGCGCCAGACTGACGGAACACGACGATGCCGTCGCGGAAGACCATCAGGGTCGGGATCGAGGTGATCTGAGCGGCCATCGCCATCTGCTGCTGATCATCCGTATCGACCTTGCCGAACACGATGTCCGGGTACTTCTCGGAGGCCTCTTCGAAGATGGGGCCGAACTGACGGCACGGGCCGCACCAAGTCGCCCAGAAATCCACCAGGACGATACCGCCGGCGGAAACGGTCTGCTCGAAGTTCTCCTGCGTGAGGGTAACGGTAGCCATGTTTCTCCTGTTATCGCCGGCACTGTCACCGGTCTGTTGGTCGGGGCAAAAGCCCCTGAGTGAACTATACGATTCAACGGGCGCGACGCGTCCTCTATTCCCCCAAAGCGAGAGAGGAAGCGGTGACCTGATGCACATTCTCCTCTGAAGCGCCCAGGCCTCGCAAGATGAAGGTCTCAACCAACAATAGTGCAGACTCACGATGCGCCGGATCCTGAGGCAGGCGCTGCCCCTGCAGCGTCGCATGAATCAGGTGCACCGCGCCCAGCGTGTTCTGCTCGACGATCAGCCCGCGCTCCATGGCCTCGTCGAGGATCCCAATGAGGAGCTCTCCGACGATCCCCGCGTGATCATGCAGATGCGAGGCGCCCTGGCCCGACATCTGACGACGCAGGCCCGTCCCGGCCTTGACGTGGTAGCGGCTAATCATCTGCAGGTGCGCGCGGATGTAGAGGCGCAGACGCATGAGCGGATCCGGCTCAGACTCGAGACGTTCCGTCAGCACCCGCGTGAACTCTTCGGTCACCTGCCGCATGTAGGCCAGCAGGAGCACTTCCTTGTCCGCGAAATGGTTATAGACGGCCGTGCGACCAACGCCCGCACGCTCAGCGATCTGACTCATGGTGATCGACTCGAAGGCCTGCTCGGCCATCAACGACCCGAGCGCCTCAAACAGGCGCGTGCGAGTCAGCTCGCGGTGAGAGGCGAGGGACTCGCCAATAATCTTCGGCATACGCCTATTCTGACACTCTGCCCCTATGTGTCGTCAAATGGGGCAGTATTCAGGCGTCAGCGAGTGCAGCGGGTGACCACGGCCTCGACAATCGGCAGGTCAGCGGCAATCCACGGAAGCGCGGCGAGGTCCGCGAGGGGCACCCACTTGGCCTCAAGGTGCGACGCGCCTGCGCGCGGCTCTTGCGAGTTCGATGCAACCTCGGCGAGCCACACGCCCATGACGCGCCCGCCCAGGATCGGCCACCACTGACCATCCTCGGGACACACGCGCTCGCCAATCCTCAGGCGTGCACCGAGCTCCTCGGCAATCTCGCGCGCGAGGGCAACTGTTGGATCCTCACCTTCCTCGACCTTGCCGCCGGGCAGCTCGAACTGGCCGCGCAGCTCCTGCGGGTAGGCACGCGAGCAGGCGAGCAGCATCGTGGGCTCACTCAGCGAATCGACAATCGCGGCCGCAACCACGGGACGAGGCATAGGAACTCCAATCAGTCAGGCGAACCCAGTGTATCGGGCGTGGGAGCGCGTGCCGGTAGCGCGGTGACAGGATGCCTGGCTGTGCCACCACCCACGTACTCCGCCCAGCTCCATCACGATTCGTTACTGCACCCTCCACTCAACACTCCCACACATTCCCAACCACCGCCGGTTGCGCGGCCATCCGGCGTGACGATATGATCGACGGGTCGATTCCTTCGGGACGATGAATTGCGGGCGTAGTTCATCGGTAGAATGGAAGCTTCCCAAGCTTCAGAGGCGGGTTCGATTCCCGTCGCCCGCTCCACTCCCGCCCGGCCGCGCGCCGGGCGGTTTTGTTATAGCTGTGCGGGATGCGCGCGTACAACGGGGACCGGTGCCACCAGCAGCACACGAAGGAACCCCGCGCCCACACAATCGAATGCGACACTGTGCAACGGGGAAAATGCACGACACGAGGGTCCAGCACACCGGCGACAGGCTGTAGGACGGCTTCGTGTGGTGCCCCCACCACTGCCGGAGTGGAGAGTGCCGCAAGGACCTCGCACCTGAGCAGAGCGCCAGTAAGCGCGAAGAAACTCGCCCGGCACGGCCCCTCCAGCAGCAGTTCCGTGAAAAAACTCGCCCAGCACAAAGCAAGAGGGCGCATTTCGGTACAAAACTCGCCCAGCTCGCTCGAAATGCTGCTTTTTCGCTTATTTAGCGTATGCAGGGCGAATTTTGTCTCGTTTTTGACGACCGCAAGCCGAGCAGGGCGAACTTTTTCTCGCAGACCTATTGAAGCAGCGGAGCATGGCGCATTTTCTCTGACACTCGGCATGACAACTTCGCTGGATTGAAGCCATCAAGCCACTTACGACAACGTTCACGTTGGCCACATGAAACCGCAACCACCGCTGCTACCGCCGCCCAGCTGGCCGATGAAACCGACGGCACCACTGCTCGCCTCGCCGAGCTGACCAATGAAACCGCCATCACCGCTGCGAGCCCAGAACGCCCGAGAAACCCACATTTTCCCCGAGCAAAGGTGTCACCGGTTTCAAACCAGCACCCACCAACGCCCGCAAAGGCGTCACCGGTTTCAAACCAGCACCCACCAACGCCCGCAAAGGCGTCACCGGTTTCATCGCGACGAAGCGATGCACTAGATACAGAACCGATGCACCAGATAGCACAGCATTACACTGGCAGCTAAGCAGCGCAATACCCCCTATCTAGTGCAATTCCCCCAAGTAACAACCTGAATCATGGAGCGGCGTATCCGCACCAAAATTCCGCATGCAATTCCACATCGGCCCTCCGCAACACGGCCCGATAACCCGCAGAATTGCAACGATCAGGTTTCAAACAATGAACTACATCCGAGGGAATTGCATGTGAAATTGCTGGGCCGGCCGGGACAGCTCCCCCAAAGTCTCGCACGTCATTCGATTGAGCGAAGTTTCAACATAGTCAGAAAACGTTGCAATTACAACGATCTGAATTCAATGTTTGAAATAGTCACAGGGGAATTACGTGTGAAATTAGGTGCGGTCTCAGCGTTGATGGAGGCAGGGCCTAGCCGGGCATCGAGACGACGCGCCGAACCTGATCAGCGACCCAGCCCCACTGGTGTGGAGGGCGCTCTGCATCTCGCCGCCGCACCAAAAATGACCGAGACCCAGCCCCACTGGTGTGGAGGGCGCCGGAGGGTCCGGAGGGCACGGGCGGGCTTCGAGGCGCGGCGCCGAACGAAGTGAGGCCGCCTAGCCTCGCGGGCGGCCGGGCCCGACGGCGCCCGGAACACCAGCGGCGCCACAAGCATCAACACGTAGCGCGGACGACTCGCGGGCGGGCCGCCGCCCACGGGCGCACAACGTAGCCCGGCCAAGCGGGCGGGCAGGCCACGCGGCGGCCGGAGATCAGGCGGGGCTACAAGCAGCGCGATAACCGACGCAGGGCATAGCAAAAGGGGCCTGCATCAGCCGACCCCTTGCGCGAGTGCCCTCACTCATCCATGAGGGACACCTTGACACCACCCACCAGCGAGGCGACGACGTTGTAGAGCATGGCTCCCAGCGTCGACAGGGCGGTGAGCAGAACGACGTTGATGACCGCGACGATGGTCGCGTAGGAGATGACCCGCGGCAGGCGAGCATAGTCCAGGAGGTCCGCGTAGCGGCCGGCGCCCATGGCCTTGAGGAATTCCTCAAGCTGGCTGAAGACGTGCATGGCGTCGACCATGAGCCACAGGACGATCGTGGCGACGACCATTGCGATACCCAGGGCGACGGACAGCAGGAACGCCACCTTCATGACGGTCCACGCGTCGATGCGCGCGATGGCCAGGTCAACTCGGCGGGGAGCGTCGCTGCGGGTGCTCGAGACGTGGTCGCTCATGGGTTTCCTTCCAGGTCGCACTTCCTACCTGCCAGGCTACCGCATCGCCTGGCACCGGCGCTGGTTCCGCGCCGCTTTGGCAGATTGATCACGGGACGAGGCGGGGGCCTCGTCCCGTGATCATGCGTCACTTGTCAGCGTCTGCGGTGTCGTCGCCACCTGCGGGGGCCGAAGCCTCGTCCGCGGGGGCGTCGGTCCCTTCCATAGACTCGGTGTTCTCGGACTCGTCGGTCTCGTCCTCGTCGCCCGAGTCGGAGTTGCGGGTGATCGCGATGATGCGGTCGCCGTCGTCCGGGCGGGCGAAGATGACGCCCATGGTGTTGCGGGCGGTGGGTCGCACGTCGGAGGCGTTGACCTGGACGAGCTTGCCGGACTCGGTGATGACCATGACGTCCTCATCGGGTCGCACGACGAGGGCGCCGACGAGGCCGCCGCGTTCGTCGACGAGCTTGCCGACGCGCACGCCGAGGGTGCCGCGCGACTTGGTCGGGTATTCCTCGACGGGGGTGCGCTTGGCGTAGCCGGATTCGGTGACGATCAGCAGGTCGGTGTTCTCGCGCGGGACCTCCATGCTGAGCAGCTCGTCGTCGCCGCGGAACTTCATGCCACGCACGCCGGACGTGGAGCGGCCCATGGAGCGCAGCTGGTCGTCGGTGGCGGTGAAGCGCACGGCCTGGCCGTCGCGGGAGACGAGGATGAGGTCTTCGTCGGCCATGATGGTCTGGGCGGAGACGAGCTCGTCGGGCTTGCCGTCCTCGTCCTCGCGCAGGTTGATGGCGATGATGCCGCCGGAGCGGGGCGAGTTGTACAGGCTCAGCGGGGTCTTCTTGACGAGGCCGCGCTTGGTGGCCAGGACCAGGAAGTCTGCGTCCTCGTAGGTGCGGATCGCGAGGACCTGTGCGATGTGCTCGTCGGGCTGGAAGGCCAGCAGGTTGGCGACGTGCTGGCCCTTGGCGTCGCGACCGCCTTCGGGGATCTCGTAGGCCTTGGCGCGGTAGACGCGGCCGAGGTTGGTGAAGAAGAGCAGCCAGTTGTGCGTGGTGGTGACGAAGAAGTGTTCGACCACGTCGTCACCGCGCAGCTGGGTGCCGCGCACGCCCTTGCCGCCGCGCTTCTGCGAGCGGTAGTTGTCCGTGCGGGTGCGCTTGGCGAAGCCGTCGCGGGTGATGGTGACGACGACGTCCTCTTCGGGGATGAGGTCTTCCATCGACATTTCCCCGTCGAAGGGGAGGATGCGGGTACGGCGCTCGTCGCCGAACTTGTCGACGATTTCACTGAGTTCTGCGGAGATAATGGCGCGCTGACGCTCGGGCTTGGCGAGGATGTCGTTGAGGTCGTCCACGCGGGCCTTGAGTTCGGCGTGCTCGTCCATGATCTTCTGGCGCTCGAGGGCGGCCAGGCGGCGCAGCTGGAGGGCCAGGATTGCGTCGGCCTGGATGGCGTCCACGTCGAGCAGCTCGATAAGGCCGGCGCGGGCCTCGTCGACCGTGGGGGAGCGGCGGATGAGGGCGATGACCTCGTCGAGGGCGTCGAGGGCCTTCAGGTAGCCTTCGAGGATGTGCAGGCGCTCGAGGGCCTTGCGCAGGCGGAACTTCGTGCGGCGCACGATGACGTCGATCTGGTGGTTGATCCAGTGGCGGATGAAGCCGTCGATCGACAGGGTGCGGGGCACGCCGTCGACGAGCGCGAGCATGTTGGCGGAGAAGTTCTCCTGCAGGCTGGTGCGCTTGTAGAGGTTGTTGAGGACGACCTTGGCGACGGCGTCGCGCTTGAGGACGATGACGAGGCGCTGGCCGGTGCGGCCGGAGGTCTCGTCGCGGATGTCGGCGATGCCGCTGATCGCGCCGTCGCGCACGAGCTGGGCGATCTTGTCGGCCAGGTTGTCAGGGTTGACCTGGTAGGGCAGCTCGGTGACGACGAGGCACTGGCGGCCCTGGATTTCCTCGACGTTGACGACGGCGCGCTGCGTGATGGAGCCGCGGCCGGTGCGGTAGGCGTCTTCGATGCCCTTGTGGCCCAGGATGGTGGCGCCGGTGGGGAAGTCGGGTCCGGGGATCAGCTTGATGAGCGCTTCGAGGAGCTCTTCGCGGGACGCGTCGGGGTGCTCGAGGGCCCATTCGACGCCGCGCGCGAGTTCACGCAGGTTGTGCGGCGGGATGCGGGTGGCCATGCCGACGGCGATGCCTTCGGAGCCGTTGGCCAGGAGGTTCGGGAAGCGCGCGGGCAGGATGGTGGGTTCCTGGTTGCGTCCATCGTAGTTGTCCTGGAAATCGACGCATTCTTCGTCGATGTCGCGGACCATTTCCATGGCCAGGGGCGCCATCTTGCACTCGGTGTAACGAGGTGCGGCGGGGCCCAGGTTGCCGGGGGTACCGAAGTTACCCTGGCCGGCGACGAGGGGGTAGCGCAGCGACCAGGGCTGCACGAGGCGCGCGAGGGCGTCGTAGATCGCGGCATCGCCGTGGGGGTGGTAGTTACCCATGACCTCGCCGACGACGCGGGAGGACTTGGAGAACGAGGAGGTGGGGCGGTATCCGCCGTCGTACATGGCGTACAGGACGCGACGGTGGACGGGCTTGAGGCCGTCACGCACGTCGGGCAGGGCGCGCCCGACGATGACGCTCATGGCGTAGTCGAGGTAGGAGCGCTGCATCTCCTTTTGCAGGTCGACCTGGCGGATGCGCTCGGTGTCCGAGATGTGCCGCGCGTCAGTAGTCTGCTCGTCGCTCACGTTTTTCCTTACGTTGTTTCTGCTCGATCAGGCCCGCCCGGTACGAGGCCGGGGCTGGGCTGGTCGTGGGTGATGTCAGATGTCGAGGAAGCGCACGTCGGTGGCGTTGCGCTGGATGAACGTGCGGCGTCGGTCGACGTCGTCGCCCATGAGGATCGTGAAGGTCTCGTCGGCGTCTGCGGCCTCGTCGAGGGTGACCTGCTTGAGGATTCGGCTGGCCGGATCCATGGTGGTCTCCCACAGTTCGTGGTCGTTCATCTCGCCCAGACCCTTGTAGCGCTGGATGCCGCCTTCCTTGGGTAGGCGGCGGTTCGCGGCGGCGCCGGCGGCAAGCAGTTCGTCGCGTTCCTTGTCGGAGTATGCGAATTCGTGCTCGGCGTTGGTCCACTTGATTCGGTACAGCGGGGGCATGGCGATGAAGGTGTGGCCGCCCTCGATGAGGGGTCGCATATAGCGGAAGAGGAGGGTCAGCAGCAGCGTGGCGATGTGCTGGCCGTCGACGTCGGCGTCAGCCATGATGACGATCTTGCCGTAGCGCAGTTTCGAGATGTCGAAGTCTTCGCCGATGCCGGTGCCGAAGGCGGTGATGAGGGAGCGGATGGTGTCCGAGGACAGGGCTCGGTCCAGGCGCGCCTTTTCGACGTTGAGGATCTTGCCGCGGATCGGCAGGATCGCCTGACGCTCGGGGTCGCGGCCGCCGACGGCGGAGCCGCCTGCGGAGTCGCCCTCGACGATGAAGATTTCGCACTCGGAGGGCGTGCGCGAGGAGCAGTCGCGCAGCTTGCCGGGCATGGAGGCGGATTCGAGGACGCCCTTGCGGCGGGTGGCCTCGCGGGCCTTGCGGGCGGCGACGCGGGCGGCCTGGGCGGCCTGGCCCTTGTTGATGATGGCCTTGGCGTCGGCGGGGTGGGCGTCGAACCAGTCGGTGAGCTTGGAGTAGACCTGCTGGGCGACGAAGGTGCGGGCCTCGGTGTTGCCGAGCTTCGTCTTCGTCTGGCCCTCGAACTGGGGCTCGGTGAGCTTGATCGAGATGACGGCGGTCAGGCCTTCGCGGACGTCGTCACCGGTGAGGTTGTCGTCCTTGTCGCGGATGATGCCCTTTTCGCGGCCGTAGCGGTTGACGAGGGAGGTCAGCGCGGTGCGGAAGCCCTCCTCGTGCATGCCACCTTCGGTCGTGTTGATGGTGTTGGCGAAGGTGTGGACGGACGAGGAGTAGGCGGTGGTCCACTGCATGGCGATTTCCACGCTCATGGTGCCTTCGTCGTTTTCTGCTTCGAAGTCAATGATCTCGTTGTTGATCGTCTCGGACTTCTTGGCGGAGTCGAGGTATTCGACGTAGTCGCGCAGGCCGTGCTCGTAGCAGTAGGTGACGGTGCGGTGGCCCTTGGTCTTCTTGTCCGAGGTCTCCTCGCCGCCGGCGATCTCGTCGCCTTCGTCGGTGGCGAACTCGCGTTCGTCGGTCAGGGTGATGCGCAGGCCCTTGTTGAGGAAGGCCATCTGCTGGAAGCGCTGGCGCAGGGTCTCGAAGTCGAATTCGACGGTCTCGAAGATCTCCGGGTCCGGGTAGAAGACCTGCGTGGTGCCGGTCTCGTCGGTTTCTTCGCCGCGCTCAAGGGGGGTGATGGGGGTGCCGCCGTTTGCGAACGACATGCGCCACACGTAGCCCTGGCGGCGGATCTCGGTGTTCACGCGGGTGGACAGGGCGTTGACGACAGAAATGCCGACGCCGTGCAGGCCGCCCGAGACGGCGTAGCCGCCGCCGCCGAACTTGCCACCGGCGTGGAGGATCGTCATGACGACCTCGACAGTGGGCTTGTGCTCGGTGGGGTGCTCATCGACCGGGATGCCTCGACCGTTGTCGACGACCTTGATGCCGCCGTCTTCCTGGATCGTGACCTCGATGTGGTCGGCGTAGCCGGCCAGGGCCTCGTCCACGGAGTTGTCGACGACCTCATACACCAGGTGGTGCAGGCCGCGTTCGCCGGTGGATCCGATGTACATGCCCGGGCGCTTGCGGACGGCTTCCAGGCCCTCGAGGACGGTGATGTCCGATGCGCCGTAGGACTGCTCGCCTTCGGCGTTCTTCTCGTTGTCAGCCACGTGGCTCCCCTCGCAGTGCGCGAAAATAGATGTTTAACCTTGTAGATTCTACCAAAAGTGGCGCTTGTTCCCGGGATTGACAGGATCGCAGGGTTACTTTACAAACTGCGTGATTCCAACGAAAAGTCGACTGTGATCAGTCACATGCCGATTGTGGTTGCGGCTGGGACACACGGGGCCGCCCTCCCGGCTGGGAGGGCGGCCCCGTCACTCACGCGTCAGCATCAACGATTCGCGCGTCAGGAGGCTCCGTACGACGCCGATACAGAGCTCTGAGCGGATGCGTGCGCGACGCCTGATCAGTGGATTACTTCGGCTGCCAGGTCCACTTTTGGTAATCCTTGCCCTGGCCCTGGAGGATGGTCCAGTTCGGGTCGCGGAACTCAATGGGGTCCCTCTTGTTCTCGATCACCCGGTAGACGACATATTCGACCGACTGCCCGGCCGGAACATCGACCATACCGGGCACGTATTCGAAGTCGTCGGGCTTCTGAGTCATGAAGAAGTTAGGCGTGCCGAGCTGATCGTTGTTCTGGTACGGAAGGGGGTACATGCCACCGTATTCCGACGCATTACCCTTGTTCGTGACCTTGAAGGTGATCTTGAGCGTCTGCTCGTTATTATCGGCCTTGGGTCCGTACGAGATATCGGTAATCTCGTAGAGACAGTTAGCGCCCAGCGGGGTCATGCTGAGCAAGCCGTTGGCTCCCGTTCCGTTTCCCTGCGTGGGTGCTGCGGATGGGTTGGTGTTGTTCGGCGCCTGAGGGTTGCCGGGGGCGGGATTTGCCGGGTTTGCGCTGCCATTCCCCGGGTTCGCCGGTGCGGAGGTGCCGGGTGCCGGGGTGGAGGTGTTCGAAGAGTCGTCGGAGTCAGATCCCGACATCGCCCAGATGACGACACCGACGACGATCGCGATGACGACGACAGCCGCGATGATGCCGATGATGAGCGGCGTCTTGGACTTGCTGCCCTGCTGGGGCGCGCCCTGGGGGAATCCACCCTGCCCGCCGTAGCCACCCTGCGGGTTCCACTGGCCGTAGGCCTGCTGGGGTGCGCCCTGAGGGAATCCTCCCTGGTACTGTCCGGGGGCGTACCCACCCTGCTGGCCGTATCCCTGCTGGTATCCGCCCTGGGCTCCGCCGGGGTATCCGCCCTGCTGGCCAAATCCCGGGGTGCTTCCTTCGTTCCTGGCGAATGGATTGCTCATGATGTCTCCTTAACAAGCCCTCACGCGTGGGCTAACGGAACAGCGTATCAGAGACCGCGCGGTCAGAAACACATTTGGACGCAGACGTTCCCGGCGCTGTCACCCGTAGTCGGCGCGCGGGCCTCGGCCGCGCACGACGTAGGGGCCTTTGCGCCACGAGGGGGCGACGGGTCCTCGGATGACGACCTGCTCGACGACGCCTGATCCTACCTCTTCGGCGATGCGCCGCTCGATGGTGGGTAGGAGCAGCTGGAGCTGTTTGGCCCAGGCGGTGGAGTCGGTGCGCACGACCAGGCGGTGGCCTTCGAAGGTCTCGATGCGAGCGTGTTCGGCGACCTGCGGTCCGACGATGTCGCGCCATTTCGCCATGATCGACCCCATCTTGGTGGGGGTGTCCCATTCTCGGGTTTTGATCGTGCGCGCCAGGATGGCGCCCAGGGAGTTGGCCCTGCGGTAGCGCGGGCGCATGGCTGCCAGGCCGGGGGCGCGGCTCCACGAGGCGCCGGTTCCCTCCAGGGCCTGGCGCAGGGCCGCGAGGTCGCCCTCGGGGTCGTCTTCCATCGACGAGGCTGGGGCTTCGATCCCGTTGGCGTGGCGGTAGGCGGCGGCTCGGGCTGCGGCGCGCGCGGAGACGTTCTCCTCGTCGGCGAGGCGGCCGAATCCGTCGGTTTCGATGGCGGCGTACTCGCTGGAGCCATCGAGGTTGCGTCTGGGACGTGTTTCGTCGAGGCCCCACGAGGGCAGGGTGGACCTCGTGTAGCCGTGCGTGCGGGCGACGCTCTGTGCCCGTTCGAGGGCGCGGACGACGAACTCGTCGGCGTCGGCTTGGTCGCCGGGGGCCACAGCTCCGCTCAGCTCGTCGGCGGCCATGTCCTCGCGCTCACTCATCGTCGGCCTCGTCGATGACGGTGCCGCGCTCGGGGTCGAGGCGCACGTGCAGGGCGTGGTGGTCGAGGGAGTCGGGCAGGTCACCGGCGACCGCGCAGGTGACGATGATCTGCTCTGCCTTCGAGGCGAGGGCGGCCAGGCCCTCACGGCGCGAGGAGTCAAGCTCGGCGAAGACGTCGTCGAGGATGAGGATCGGGGTGTCGCCGTCGTCGCTGAGCAGATCGAAGGCGCCGAGGCGCAGCGCGAGGGCGACCGACCATGATTCGCCGTGCGAGGCGTAGCCCTTGACGGGCATCGCGCCGAGGCTGAGGGTCAGGTCGTCGCGGTGTGCACCGACGAGGTTGACGCCGCGTTCGGTTTCCTTCTCTCGTACTGACGCGAGGGCCGCGAGCATGCGCTCGGTCTGAGCGTCCACGTCGGTGAGGTCGGCGCTGGCCGGGTTGTCGGGGTCAATGCCGATGACGCGGTCGACCGAGGCGTCGAAGGCGAGGCGCAGGTGGCGCGGGGAGTCGGCGACGTCGTCGTAGGAGCGCGCGGCCGGCTCTTCCAGGCGCGAAGCGATGGATGCGCGAGTGGCCGTAATGCGCGCAGACAGGGCGGCGAACTGCTGGTCCCAGATCTCGAGGGTCGACAGGTCGGGGGACTGGCCGCGGCGGAGCGAGGTCTGGGCGGCCTTCATGAGCGCCGCACGCTGGCGCGCGACCCGATCGAAGTCGGAGCGCACGGAGGCGTGAATGGGGGAGAGCTGCGTGGCCAGGTCGTCCAGGAAGGATCGGCGCACCGACGGGTCGCCGCGCACGAGTGACAGATCCTCGGGGGCGAACACGACCGTGCGCACGATGCCCAGAATCTCGCGGGGCTTGACCTGCGCGCGGTTGACGCGCGCGCGATTGGCCTTCCCGCGCACGATTTCCAGCTCGATGACTTGCTCGCGACCGAAGATCACGACCCGCGCGCGGATGACGGCACCACCCGGGGCGGCCTCGGCCTCGTCGATGGGGATGCGCACGAGGGCACCCTCCGCGCCGACCCTGTGCGACGAAAACGTGGACAGGTAGGCGAGCGCCTCGACGAGGTTCGTCTTTCCCTGGCCGTTCGCGCCCACGAGGACCGTGGGGCCCTCGGGCAGCTCAACGACCCCGTGCTTCCAGGAGCGGAAGTCGTCGAGGGCCAGGTGGGAGACGCGCACGTCAGATGCCGAAGCGGATGGGCATCAGCAGGTAGCGGAACTGCGTGACCTCGCCCTCGTCGGCCTTCTTCTGGCCCGTGATGACGGCCGGCTTTGTGGGGTGCGTGAAGCCAAAGCGCACGTAGTCGGTGTCCAGGACCTGCAAGCCGTCGATGAGGAACTGCGGGTTGAACGCCGTCGAGATGTCGTCACCGTTCAGGGTCGCCTCGATGGCTTCGGAGGCCTGGGCGTTGTCGCCCTGGCCGGCCTCGAGGACCAGCTGGCCCTCGGTGAAGGCCAGGCGCACGGAGGTCTTGCGCTCGGCGACCAGCGACATACGCTTGACGGCCTCGAGCAGGGCGTGGCGATCGACGACGGCCTGGATCGGCGTCGTATCGGGGAAGAGTCGGCGCACGGCGGGGTAGTCGCCGTCCATGAGGGTCGAGGTCGTGCGGCGGCCCTGGGCGGTGAAGCCGATGAGGGACGAGGCGCCGGGCTGGGACTCGCCGGACAGGCCGACCTCGACCTTGGCGCCCGAAGTCATCGACTTAGCGACGTCCTGAAGGATGCGGGCCTTGACCAGGGCGACCTCCTCGATCGAGGTGTCGGTGGGCTCCCAGTCGAGCTCGCGCATGGCGAGGCGGTAGCGGTCGGTAGCCAGAAGCGTGATCGCCGGGCCGTTGATCTCGATACGCACGCCCGTCAGCAGGGGCAGCGTGTCGTCGCGCGACGCGGCGATCGACACCTGGGACACGGCCTGCGACAGCGTCGAGGAATCGATCGCGCCGACTCCCGTGGGCTGCGCGGGCAGCAGCGGGTACTCGTCGAGGGGCATGACCGCGAGCGTGAAGTGCGAGGAGCCGCAGACCAGGTTCACCTTCTGGCCATCGAGCTCGACGGAGACGGGCTTGGAGGGCAGCGACTTGGAGATGTCGGCGAGCAGACGACCGGAGACCAGGACCTCGCCGGCCTCGTCGACGGTCGCGGGAATGTGCGAGTTCGCGGAGACCTCGTAATCGAAGGAGGACAGGGTCAGCTCGTCGCCCTCGGCCTTGATGCGCACGCCGGCCAGGATCGGCGAGGCCGGACGCACGGGGAGCGCGCGGGCGGTCCACGATACTGCTTCGGCCAGAACATCGCGGGCGACGGTGAACTTCATAGCTGCCTCCAAAACACAAAACGGATCGGACACTACTTTACCCACAAGTGTGCCCACGTGGGGCAGGAAATTTGCCTTGCGTGCGCCATCGCGTTGCGTCGGTGGCGACGTTGTTGTGCGGAGGCCTGTGAAAAAAATTTGTCATGTGACTGTCCCCTCCATCATAAGGTCTGTGAGTTCTGTGGATAACTCCCTTATGCGTTGGAATTTCAGTCAAATCTCTGTGATGTCATTCCGGGATGAGGCTGTGGATGTGTCACGACCACCTGTGCACGAAGCAAATGACGACTTTTTGAGATCCACAGGCAAGGCCCTTTTCTCCACAGCCGACGCGTATTCGTCCACCAGCTGTGCACAACTCCTGTGAATTTCATGCGGGCGCCGATTTTCGTCAGCGCCCGCGCCATTTTCACGACTCCCTGGCCTTCTGCTTAATCCTATTTGTAAGCTCCGACACGTGGTTGAAGGTCTCGCGCTTCTCCTTCATGAGCTTCGAGATCTTCTTGTTCGCGTGCATGACCGTCGTATGGTCGCGGCCGAAGGCCTGCCCGATCTTTGGCAGCGACAGGTCGGTGAGCTCGCGGCACAGGTACATGGCGATCTGGCGGGCCTCGACGACGTTGTGGCTGCGCTCCGACGAACCCATCTGCTCGATTGTGACGCCGAAGTAGACGGCGCACTGGCTCATGATGAGGCTGACGGTGATCTCGTTGTCGTCCGGGTTGGACACGAAATCCTTGAGCATCATCTGCGCGAGGTTCAGGTCGATGCGCTCCTGATACAGCGACGCCCACGCGCCGATGCGCACGAGCGCGCCCTCCAGCTCACGGATGTTCGAGGAGATACGCGAGGCCACGTATTCGAAGACCTCAGGGGTCACCTCGAGGCCCTCGGCGTCCGCCTTCTTATGCAGGATCGCGATGCGGGTCTCCAGGTCCGGTGGCTGAACGTCGACGAGCAGGCCCGAGGAGAAGCGCGACCGCATGCGGTCCTCGAAGCCTTTGAGCTGGGCGGGGGGCAGGTCGGAGGTCAGGACGATCTGCTTGTTGGCGCTGTGCAGCGCATTAAAGGTATGGAAGAAGCCTTCGACCGTCTGTTCCTTGTCGCCGATGAACTGGATGTCGTCGATGAGGAGAATGTCGAGTTCGCGGTAGCGGCGGTGGAAGGCCTCGACCTGGGAGTTGTCCGTCTTGTTCAGACGAATCGCGTTGATGAACTCGTTCGTGAACTCTTCGGAGTTGACGTAGCGGACCTTCAGGTGGGGCATCATCGACAGCGCGTTGTGGCCGATGGCTTGGAGCAGGTGCGTCTTGCCCAGCCCGGAATCGCCGTAGATAAAGAGGGGATTGAAGGCGGTGCCCGGGGTTTCAGAGGCTGCCAACGCGGCGGCGTGCGCGAAACGGTTCGACGGGCCGATGACGAAGGTGTCGAAGGTGAACTTCGGGTTGAGGTGGGTCGGGCCGGAGTCCGTGGGCGCGGTCACGAGGGCGGGGGAGTGGTGTTCCTCGTCCTCATCGGTCGACGAGGCCGGGGCGTCCGCAGGCGCGGCGGGGGTCGGTTCCTCCTCTTCCTCTTCTTCCGTGACGACCACGAGCGTGGGGTCGACGGTGATGGCGATGCGGACGGTGCGGCCCAGGTGCACGGACAGGGCGGTCGTCAGCTTCGATTGCGCCTTGTCTTCGATCCACTGCTTGGTGAAATCGTTGGGGACGGCGAGGAGGATCGTGCCTTCGATGTCGCCGAGGGGACGGGCCGAGCGCAGCATCGACGTGGCGACGGGCCCCAGCTCGTCGGTGGGGACTGCGTCCAGGGCCGCAGCCCACGCGCGTGTGAGGGAATCCGACTCCACGGCAACCTCCGGTCACAAATTCAGGTGAGTTCGGTCACGACTAATCGGTGATGTGCGTGACGCTCGTACATTATCGAAGTGTAGTCCGCGCACATGTTATGCACAGACTGGGGATGAACCTGTGGAGAACTATCACAGAATCACAGCTTTGTAGTTACAACTTTGGGTCCGCAGCAGCGTGCGGAAAGCAAAAATACGCATAGCCTGTGGATAACTGTTGTCATCCACGCTCTGTGGACGGATGAGATCCACAGTGATTTGCACAGCTGTGGATACTGTGTGTGACGCGGTGGGTAACGCCGCCGCGTTGACGTGTGGCCCCAATCCGCTTAGTCTTGGTCTTTGTTTGCGCCCATTTCGGGCGTGCGTCCCCGCTATCGCGCGTGCTTACGTGTTGATAGCCCAACCGATACCGAGTGGGAAACCACTCCCCGCCGAGGAGAATTGCCGTGACCACCAAGCGGACCTTCCAGCCCAACAACCGTCGTCGTTCCAAGACGCACGGCTTCCGTCTGCGCATGTCGACCCGCGCCGGCCGCGCCATTCTGGCTGCCCGCCGCCGCAAGGGCCGCGCCAAGCTGTCCGCCTGAGACACCCCGGTGCTGCCGCGCGCGCACCGCATGGTTGACCCAGCGGACTTCACCGCCGCGATCCGACAGGGAACGCGAGCAGGGGATCCGCTGGTCGTCGTCCACGTCCGAGCCGACGAGGAACGCAACAGTCGCCTCGTCGGTTTCGTCGTACCCAAGCGGGAAATCAAGCGCGCCAACGGACGCAATCGCGTCAAGCGGCAGCTGCGCCACCTCATGCGCGAACGGATCGCCGACCTCCCCAAAGGAGCCCGGGTCGTCGTGAGGGCCTCGTCCAAGGCTCTCGGCGTCCCCTCCAAGGAACTCGGCGAACACCTTGACCGCGTGATGGCGCGAGCGTGGCTTAAGTGGGACGCACGATGAACATGGTGGGCCGGGCGCTTCGCGCTCTCGTGTCCGCACCCATCGTCGCCTATCAGCGCTACATCTCCCCGGCCCTCGGCCCCCGGTGTCGATACGCACCCAGCTGCTCCACCTACGCTCTCCAGGCCATTCGCGTCCACGGACCCATCAAGGGACTCATCCTCGGGACTTGGCGGCTGCTCAGATGCAACCCCTGGAGCCACGGGGGAGTGGACCACGTACCAGAGCGTGGACGCTGGAAGCCCGACCCCTGGATTCCACCCGAGGATTGGGCTGGGCACGACAACTGGGTACGCCCCGACCCCATGGGACTCGACCCGGAGCACGACCTGACCGAGCCGGACACGGCCTCGGGACTCTAAGGAACAACGAAACAGCGGCGCTCCCGCGCCACGGCGAAAGCGAAAACTATGTTCGACGCAATCCTCCACCCCTTCGCGTGGGCGATCTCCTACGTGTGGGTCTGGATCCACGACCTCCTCGTGCTGCTCGGAATGTCCTCCGGATCGGGCATGGCATGGGTCCTGTCTATCGTGCTGCTCACCATCCTGGTGCGTATCGCCATCATCCCGCTGTTCCTCAAGCAGATCCGCTCCTCGCGCGCCATGCAGGCCATCCAGCCTGAGATGCGCAAGATCCAGGAGAAGTACAAGGGCAAGAAGGACCAGGTCAGCCGTCAGAAGATGATGGAAGAGACCCAGGCCCTCCAGCGCAAGCACAAGGTCTCGCCCTTCGCCTCCTGCCTGCCCATGCTCGTGCAGATGCCCGTCCTCTTCGGCATGTACCGAGCCATCATCGCGGTCTCCTCCATCTCCAACGGCACCTACACCTACCGCGGTGAGGCCACCGATCACCTCGGCCCGCTCACCGAGTCCGTGTCCACCGAGATCGTGAACTCCACCGTCTTGGGCGTTCCGCTCTCTCACACCCTGCGCGAATCCTGGGGCCAGCCCACGATCGTTGCCGTCTTCATCGCCGCGATCGTCCTCATGGTCATCCTGCAGTTCGTCTCCATGCGACTGTCCTTCTCGCGCAACATGCCCGACATGGGCGACAACCCGATGGCTCAGTCGCAGCGCTCCATGATGTACGTGATGCCGCTGATGTTCATCTTCTCCGGCGCGTTCTTCCAGATGGGCGTCGTCATCTACACCGTGACCGCCTCCTTCTGGGCCCTCGCCCAGTCCCTCTGGACCATCAAGGTCATGCCGACCCCCGGCTCCCCGGCCTACGCCGACCTCCTCGCCTCCCGCGAGGCCGCCTACCAGGAATGGGCCAAGCCCTACTTCCAGAACTACGACCGTGAGCGCGCCGCCCTGGGCGTTGCCGGCTCCGACCCGCGCATCGACGAACTCAACGAGCGCACCCTCGCCGAGCTGCGCTCTAAGGCCAAGAAGCAGCGCGTCGCCTCCGACTTCCCGGCCTCCATGAGCGCCGGCGAAATCATCACCGTCTACCGCAACCTGGCCACCCAGAAGTGGACGACCCTGCCCGACGAGCAGTGGATGCACGGCCTCACCCTGGCCGTCGAGAAGCGCCTGGCCAAGCAGGAAGCTTCCGCCCAGCGCGCCGAGCTCCAGAAGCAGGTCCGCGACCGCCGCGCCCTCGAGCGTGAGTCCGCCAAGGCCTCGTCTAAGGATGCGTCCGAGGCCAGCGAATCGACCTCCGGCCACGGCTCGCTGAGCGCCGAGGAGATCGAGCGTCGCCGCATCGAGCGCCGCAAGGCCCGCCGCCGCGGCAACAAGCGCTGACCACCATAGATTCACGGTTCCAGGCCCCCAGCCGGTAACCTGGACACCAGCAAGACCCCATTCCCCACTACGGAGGACACGTCATGAGTGACGACAACGCAGACAAGCTGACCCGCCTCGAAGAAGAAGGCGAAATCGCCGCCGACTACCTGGAAGAGCTGCTTGACATCGCCGACCTTGACGGCGACATCGAGATCGACGTCGAAAACGGCCGCGCCTCGGTCGAGATCGTCGCCGACGACCCCGACGCCCTCGACCGCCTCGTGGGCGACGACGGCGAGGTCCTGGACGCCCTCCAGGAGCTGACCCGTCTGGCCGTCCAGACCGAGACCGGCGAGCGCTCGCGCCTCATGCTCGACATCGCCGGCTTCCGCGCCGAGCGCAAGGAAGAGCTGCAGGACATCACCCGTGAGGCGATCGCCCGCGTGCGCGCCACCGGCGAGGCCGTCAAGCTTGACGCCATGAACCCGTTTGAGCGCAAGGTGTGCCACGACGTGGTCGCCGACGAGGGCCTCACCTCCGAGTCCGAGGGCGCCGAGCCCCACCGCCGCGTGGTGATCCTCCCCGAGGACACGGACGGTGAGTGAGAACCCGAACGGGATGGGAAGGGGTCGCCAGGTTGGCGACCCCTTCGTCCCAGAAGAGCCCACGCAGGCCGTTCGCGATTTCTTCGGACCGGCCTTCGCCGAGGTCGCCGAGTACGCGCGCATGCTCGAGGAGGAAGGCGAGATTCGCGGCCTCCTCGGCCCGCGCGACATGGAGCGCATCTGGTCGCGCCACATCGTCAACTCCGCTGCCGTCCTGGACTTCATGCCCCGTAAGGACGGTCGTCAGGTCCTTGATGTCGGCTCCGGTTCCGGTCTACCCGGCATCGTGATCGCTGCCTGCCGCCCCGAGCTCGACGTGCACCTGGCTGAGCCCATGGCGCGCCGCGTCGAGTGGCTCATGGACGTCGTGGAGGACCTGGGTCTCGACAACGTCACCATCCACCAGGCGCGCGCCGAGGAGCTGCGCGGCAAGGGCAAGGCCGACGTGGTCACCGCCCGCGCCGTGGCGAACATGAGCAAGCTTGTGCGCATGACGTCGAAGCTGATCGCCCCCGGCGGCTCGCTCGTGGCCCTCAAGGGCCGCCGTGCGCCCATTGAGGTGGACGAGGCCTCGGCGGAGCTCCGTCGTCACCACCTGCGCGCTGAGATTCACGAGGTGCCCTCCATCATGGAGGACGAGTCGACGTACGTGGTCGTCTGCAATCGGATCAAGTAACGCGTCCCCAGTGGGGAGAGGAGCGTCGTGGCGGTTGCTGCGGCGCTCCTCTCATATAGTGACGCGCACCACATATGTGTGGTGTTGTGTCAGATCGATTCCCTCGATTGACGGTTTGTCGCGTTTTGGCTCTTCGCTGGGAGAATCGATCCTACAGAACGAGATTTTCTTTGTTTCACGGCGGTGCGCTGAGATTGTGTGCGCCTGGATGCATCCCGGGCCTTTCGTGCTGGAAGTGTGTGCGTCTGCCCGTAAACTAGGGGCAGTATCTAGGAAGGTGTCACGTGAGTACCAACAACACCCCTTTGTCGAATCAGATCGAGCGCAACATGCGCGATCTGGCCATGCTCGAACGCGCAACGTTCCCGCGCCCTCAGCACACGCGCATCATCGCCGTCGCGAACCAGAAGGGTGGCGTCGGTAAGACGACGTCGGCCGTTAACCTCGCGGCCGGCCTCGCGATGGGTGGCTTGTCTGTCCTCGTCGTCGATGCGGACGCCCAGGGAAATGCCTCGAGCGCGCTCGGCGTTCCGCACCCCGCTGGAACCCCGTCAACCTATGACGTCATTATTGGTGGCGCTAGCGTTGCCGACGTCGTGCAGCCGTGCCCCGACATCGACGGTATTGTCGTGTGCCCGGCCACGATCGATCTGTCCGGCGCCGAAATCGAGCTCGTCGACGTTGAGCGTCGTGAGTACCGGCTGCGTGAGGCCTTGCGTGAGTATGTTTCTGAGCATGCCGATATCGACATCGTACTCATCGACTGCCCGCCTTCACTCGGCCTTGTGACGCTGAATGTCATGGTCGCCGCCGACGAGGTTATGATCCCGATTCAGGCTGAGTATTACGCCCTGGAGGGCCTCAGCCAGCTGTGGAACACCGTCGAACGGATCGGTGTCGATCTTAACCCCGGCCTGCGTGTCTCCGGCATGTTGCTGACGATGGCGGACAAGCGCACGAAGCTCTCCGAAGAGGTCGAGAGCGAGGTTCGTTTGCACTTCCCGGACCACACTTTTGAGACGGTCATCCCGCGATCTGTGCGCATTTCCGAGGCGCCGAGCTACGGTCAGACTGTCGTCACGTACGATCCCCGCAACGTGGGTGCAATCGCGTATCGGAAGGCTGCGTTGGAGCTGTGCCAGCGCGTCGCTGCTTCTGAAGGGTGATTGTTTCACGTGAAACATTCGGTGTTCTCCGTATGTTCTCCCAGATCGGCACGTATTAGTTACCGTGCGTGAGCATTGGTGCAACAAAGTGATCAAAGACGCTTACTAGCTGAGCGCATGCCAATGTTTCACGTGAAACAATGAACCGACGCAATTGAAGGAGTATTGCAATGGCGGATGCAGCATCGAAGTCTGATGGCCGTAAGGGCGCTCGCAAGCACGCAGGTCTCGGCCGTGGTCTTGGCGCTCTCATCCCTCAGGCTAGCGAGCAGACACCGCATAGCGCACCTTCCGCTCCCTCCCGTCCCCTGGACGTGTTCTTCCCCGAAGGTAGCTCCGCCGGCAAGCGTGGAGGTTCTGCGAAGGATCTTTTGCAGCCCAAGCGTGGCACCGCCTCGTCGAAGAAGAAGCGTCCGACGATGCCGTCTGTCGAGGCGGCCGGTGGACGTCGAGGTGCTGGCTCTCGCAGCGGTCTCGGCGGTGGAAACGATGGCTCAGATTCCCGCCAGAAGGCTGCTCGTGTGCCCGCGAAAGACGCTTCCGTGAACGAAGCAGACAAGCGCGAAGAACAGAATGTTTCACGTGAAACATCCGTTGATCTCGAGCTTCTTCCGGTGCCCGGTGCATCCTTCGCTGAAATTGCGATCGATCAGATCGTTCCCAACACAAAGCAGCCTCGAGAGGTCTTTGACGAGGATGATCTGAAGGAACTGTCGGCCTCGATCAAGGAGGTCGGCGTTCTCCAGCCCGTCGTCGTTCGTAGTATCCCCGCGAAGGGTCGTTCTGAGAAGCTCACCGAGTTCCTCGCCGAAAAGCCTGAAGCACGCTTCGAACTGATCATGGGTGAGCGCCGCCTGCGCGCCTCCGAACTCGCCGGCGAAACCACGATTCCAGCAATCATCCGGGAGACCGAAGACGGGGACCTGCTCCGCGATGCGCTCCTGGAAAACCTCCACCGGGCCCAGCTCAACCCGTTGGAAGAAGCGAGCGCATACCAGCAGCTCATGGCGGATTTCGGCGCGACTCAGGAAGAGCTCGCCAAGCGAATCGCACGCTCGCGCCCGCAGATTGCAAACACCCTGCGCCTCCTCAAGCTCCCGCCGTCCGTCCAGAAGAAGGTCGCCGCTCAGGTCATCACCGCCGGCCACGCCCGTGCGCTGCTGTCTCTTTCGACGCCCGAGGAGATGGAACGACTGGCCGAGCGCATCGTCGCCGAGGGTCTCTCCGTGCGTACTACTGAAGAGATCGTTCGCCTCGGTAAGGCGAAGGCAACCCCGCGTCCACGCGCACGCCAGCAGCGCCCACTTTCGCAGCTGGGGGAGAGCGTCGTGTCGGCGCTATCCGACGCGTACGATACGCGCGTGACCATTACCGAGGGGCGTAAGAAGGGCCGGATCGTCATCGAATTCGCAGGATCCGAGGATCTCCAGCGAATCGCAGACCTTATCCTTCACTGATCTAACTTCATAGTTCTTTTCGCAGATCACGCGCAGTATGTTCCGTACGCGACATTTCCTGAGCTAATCTTCGGATGAATTAACGCTTAAACTACCTCTAAAGGGTCCGTCGTCGGGCCCTCGCAGTACCAGAAGGAGCGAAAGGCATGAACGCCCAAGGCAGTTCGCGCACCGTGCTTTTCGATGTCGGTGGCGTCCTCGTCGATACCCACCCGGACCCACAAGCGATCGCCGAACTGTTTGGGGATGGCTCTCGCGGCCTCACAACGCTCGTGGACCAGGCGATGTGGACGCATCGGGGGGACTATGATGCAGGCTTACCCGATCGTGATTTTTGGGATAGGATCGCAGGGGATTGCGGCCATCCAGAGCCTACGAGTGCTCTTCTGAAACAACTTGTGGCTCTCGATACCTCGCGGATGCAAACTGCAAACGAGGAGGCTCTGGGTCTCGTGCGTCGGCTTCGTCACCAGGGCGTGCGGGTCGGTATTCTATCGAATACTCCATACCCGGTGGCCAAGGCCATTCGTCATTCCGAGTGGGGGAGTCTGTTCGACTTCTTTGCTTTCTCATGCCACTACGGTGTCTGTAAGCCCTCGCGCGGCATCTATCGTGACGTCCTCGTGCGTCTCAACGTGCCCCATGAGGACGTCGTGTTCATCGACGACCGTCGCGAGAATGTTCGTGCGGCAGAGTTGCTCGGCGTGCAGGGCATCGTCTGGAAGGGCGTTGAGGACGCCGAAGCGCGTCTGAAAGAGCTCGGGGTGCTTCTCTGAGGTGCTCTGTGTCGGCGAAACTGTCCGACGCTTGGAATCGCGACAACGACACAGAGCCGTACACAGAACGGATTTTCGGTTCGATGTGGTGTCTCTGTAGCATCGCGCCCACCGCGAGTCACGTGTGAACGTCGTCAGTCGAAGCGTGCACACACAAGATGGACATTGTTTCACGTGAAACATGTGGGCCCGGGAGGATGATTCTCCCGGGCCCACAGCGCGTTGAATGAGCGATTACTCCTCGGTAGCCTCGGCGTCCTCTGAAATGATGACGCCGGTGCCTTCCTCGTCGATCACGTAGTCGACGCTTTGGACCTCGCGGCCACCGGCCACGAAATCAACGATATCGGCGCACAGCTGGGCGAAAGAAGAATCCTCGAGAGCGTCGGCGGCCTGGGGGAGGAGCGATGTGTCGGTCATGCCCGGGGCAACATTCGCGTCAATGAACCAGCAGGTGCCCTCGTCGTCGACCACGAAGTCCATGCGGGACAGGTCGCGCAGACCCAGCGTCGTATGGGCCTCGACGGCCGCGGCCTGCAGGTCTGCGAGAAGCTCGTCGGAGAGACGTGCGGGAACGAAGTACTCCGTTTCGTCGGTCGTGTAGCGGGCATCGTAGTCGTAGCGGCCACGATCCGTCGACACCTCGACCGGGGGCAGGGCAACGGGACCGTCCCACAGATCGACGATGGAAACGGCAACGTCGCGGCCGTTAATGCGTTGCTCGACCATCAGGCGCTGGCCGTAAGCGAAGGCGTCCACCATCGCGCGGCGCAGTGCCTTGGCGTCCTGAGCAGTTGAAATACCAAGCGCGGAGCCGCCGTCCGTCGGCTTAATGACGACGGGGAAGGACACCGAGCCCTCGAGCGCCGAGAGCACGTGAGAGGCGCCCAGCTGGCGGAAAATCGCCTGCGGAAGCGTCACCCAGCCGGGCGTTGCGAGGCCCGCAGAGCCCAGCAGAGCCTTCGCCGTGGGCTTGTTTGAGGCGAGCATTGCCTGCACTGACGACGAGCCCACGAAGGGGATTCCCAGCGATTCGAGGAAGGACTGCAGGGAGCCGTCCTCGCCGATCGAGCCGTGCACGAGCGGCCACACAACGTCGGGGGAGAAGGACGAGATGGCCTCCGCAAGAGACGCGTCGACGTCGGAAATACGCACGTCGTAGCCGAACTGCGTCAGGATATTCGCGACGCGACGGCCCGAACGAACCGACACATCACGCTCGTGCGTCAGACCGCCGGCAATGATCAGAACTTTGGTAGCCATGGGGGTGTCTCCTCAGGTAATTCTTAGCGGTCGGAACCGGCCCCGGCCTCGTTGCCCGAAGCCGTACCGAACATGTCGACGATTTCCTTCTCCGCGTTGACGACCGTCGAAAGGCGGCGCACGCCCTCGCGGATCTCCTCGGGAGTGGGGTAGCAGAACGACAGGCGCAGGTGGTTGGAGCCCGAACCGTCGTAGAAGAACGCTGTGCCCGACACGTACGCGACCTGGGCACGCACTGCGCGCGGCAGCATGGCCTTCGCATCGAGGCCCTCGGGCAGTGTCACCCACGTGTAGAAGCCGCCGTCGGGGACGGTCCACGTGCACGACGGCATGTACTCCTCGAGCGAGGTCAGCATCGCGCGGCAGCGCTCCGCGTACATCGAGCGGAAGGACTTCACCTGGCCGTACCAGTCGTAGTTGCTCAGGTAGTCGGCGATTGCCATCTGGCCCACCATCGACGGGCACAGGATCGCGGATTCGAGGGCCAGGACCAGCTTCGCGCGGATCGCGTGCGGCGCGTACGCCCAGCCGATGCGGAAGCCGGGCGCAAACATCTTCGAGAAGGAACCCAGGTAGACGACGCCCTCGGGGCTATACGAGGCGATGGCCGGCAGCGGATCGTTGTGGAAGCCGAGCAGGCCGTAGGGGTTGTCCTCGACGATCAGGATATGCTCGCGCAGGCAGATCTCGGCGATGATCGGGCGGCGCTCGGCGGACAGCGTCACACCGCCGGGGTTGTGATAGTTCGGGATGATGTAGATGAACTTGATCGTGCGGCCCGAGGAACGCACGTCGCGGATCGTCTCCACCAGGGCCTCGGGAATGATGCCGTTCTCGTCCATGGGGACGTGCACGACGTCCGCCTGGCGCGCGCGGAACACGCCCAGCGCGCCCACGTAGGAGGGGGCCTCGGCGAGGATCACGTCACCGGGGTTCACGAAGAGCTCCGTGACGAGGTCGAGGGCCTGCTGGCTGCCCGTCGTCACCACCACGTCGTCCGGGTCGGCGCCGACGATGCCGTCGTAGCTCATGACCTCGGTGATGCGCTCGCGCAGCACCTCCCAGCCCTGGCCGCTGCCGTACTGCATGGCCTGCGCGCCGTGGTTGCGGATGAGCTTCTCCGCGGACGCCGCCAGCCTATCGAGGGGTAGGTCCTTCAGGTTCGGCATGCCGCCGGCGAGGGAGACGACCTCGGGGCGCGACACGACGGAGAAGAGAGCTCGAATCTCGGATGCACGCAGGTTGTGTGCGCGGTCCGCGTAGACGTCGTACCAGGGGTCTAGGCGGTTTCCCTGCGCGGGCGTGCGCCCGGACGAGGCCGGGGTGCCACCGTTGGTCGAAGGCTGAGTCAAGGCATGCCATCCTTTGCATGAAGGTACATAGAACCGTATAGGTCAAGTGTGCCACTTTCCTGGCTATACGGGGTAACGGGGCCGGTGGTTGGGCAGATGTTTCACGTGAAACATCGACGGTGTGGAACTGCTGAGACGACCATGGTGATGACATTGGCGCAGATTAGTGCTAGTCTCTTCTTATCAAAGCCAGCCGTTGACCCTCCGCTGATATGGAGATGCCGATGACTGGCTTTTTACTCGTCGAGGAGTAGCAACATGGCTAGTTTTACCGAACGAACGGCAATCCTTGTAGACGGTGGATTCTATCGCATTCGTGCCCAGACTCTATTCGGTGACAAAAGTCCTGAAGAACGTGCAGATTGCAGATGAACTCTTTTCGTACTGTATGCGTCATCTCAATAAGGGAACGAAAGACGAATCAAGCCTCTATCGGATCTTCTACTATGACTGTCCTCCGTCGACGAAAGTGGTCTACAACCCCGTTACGCAGCGACACGTGAATCTAGGCAAAAGCAATCAGTATCGCTGGACAACGGATTTCTTCAGGGTCCTGGTGACCAAACGCAAGGTTGCTCTACGTAGGGGAGAGGAACTAGCAAGTAGTGGAGACTACACACTGCGGCAAGGCGTCTTGAAAGACTTGTGTGCAGGCAGGCGAAGTATCGAGAGTTTAACCGATCATGATACTCGCCTCAATATCATGCAAAAGGGTGTTGATATGCGCATCGGGCTGGATATCGCTTCGCTGGTCGAGCGCAACCTGGTGACGCAGATCGTACTCATATCCGGCGACTCCGATTTTGTTCCAGCAGCAAAGTACGCGCGCCGGCATGGGATCGACTTCGTTCTTGACCCAATGTGGCAGACCGTCAGTCCGAGTCTTAATGAGCATGTTGACGGCATCAGGTCGTGTGTCTCAAGACCGCCCGGTAACGAGTCGGATCGGCTGTATTGCAGACGAGAAGCTAGAGTAGGCGGACCAGCGTAACAGTCATCGTAGACGTGGAAGAGACGATAGGAGAGACTCGGAAGTACTTAACGCTCTGCCGATGTGACTGGGACGTGTCTGATCGCGTGTGGATAATAGGAGGGTAGATCTTGCAGTTCTGTCGTATGGAGGAAAAGCGGTTCGGTGATGGATAGCTTATGCCTACATGGATAGGTTACAAAGCTATTCACGAGGGCAGTTCCTATCCAGGAGTGCATAACCTATCCACGAACCGGCGCATGCTAGCGTGGCCAACGGAGCGAGGCGGAAAGCTTTTGAAGCGTTCAGAGTGCGCGCGACGGCATGCAAAAAGTCCGCAGCCCCTGCGGGTCTGCGGACTTGCGTTAATCCGGACGAGCCGGGAGTGCTCAGTGGCGGTCGGCCTTCACCAGGTGCTTGGCGTCGGCGAGCTCGTTGAGCTGATCGATGTGGGCCTGGGCAACCATGACGTCGATGGTCGAGAACATGAGTGAACTCCTTGTGGGATCGTATTGTGTATTGATTCCCTGCTTGACGAGGCCGAGGATCACCCGGTCTGTAACGAGGAGTGTGCCAACGCGGGTAGCGTCGGCGCGACCCTGCGTTTCAAACAAGAAAAGCGCCAGACCAGCTTGGCAGCTCTGTCAGGCGCTTGATGGTTATAGTTTATCCCTCCCAAAACGCTCAATCAACCGTTCGGACAGTAATTTAGATCGCATCAAAAACCAAGCAATTGCAAAGCAAAGTGGCTACGTGCACACCACCTGCGCAAACGTGCGCACGCCGTCACAATTCGTCTGTTGTGTCGGCTGTGATCGCCCACAGATCGCAGAACTTCGAAAGCTCTTATGTCAGTTTGTGCAGGTTCGTGAAATACCTGTGTGTGTGACCCTAGCCTGCGATGGGCATATCGACAGCTAGTGGGGTGGTGGAGAGGTATTCCCCGGGGTTTCTAGGCTTTGCCAGAGCTATTGGCCGTGATCAAAGGTTTCGGATCGTAGAACTTTGCGCGGCGCGGGTCACGGGCATAGAATGATAACGATTCTCATTCATATACACGTGCGAAGCACCTAGAGGACCCCCTCATGAACCCCACGAAGTACCGGAACCCGGGCCGCGCAGCTGCCCGGGCTTTCGCCGCCATGGCCCTCGCGGCCACCTCCTTCCTCGTGCCCGGAGCGGCACACGCCGCCGATGAGGCCACCGCCGACACCGCGGACGCAGTAGCGACAGAGGAGGCCACCACCGCCGAGGCCGCCACCACCGAAGCAGCCACGGCCTCGTCCGAGGCCGACGTGAGCACCTGCGCCGTCATGCGCACCGCCCCCGCCGGCACCACGGCCACCCTGGACCGCGGCCACGCCGACATCTTCGACCTGACTTCCGACGCGTCCGGCACCCTGACCCTCCGTATTAAAGAGGACGCCACCGGTTCCGGCGTCATGCGCGAGCCCGAGCAGACGCTGCTGGCCGTCAACAAGTCCACGCTCACCCAGATCCCCGCCTCCGTCAGCCAGGCGACCGGCGCTCCCACCGCGGCCTACCTGCTCGGCCAGTCCGGGGACAACCAGGCCACCGTGCTGTGGCCCGGCTGGGACACCCTGGGTGTTACGGCCGGCGGATATGACGCCGCGCGCTTCCACATCTCCTACACGGGCCCGGAGAACGGCCGCATCTACGCCTTCACCTCCAGCTTCACCGAGGGCACCAAGGCGGTCACCAATGACGGCAGCTTCGACCTGGCCCCCGAGGGCGACGACATCGACCAGCCCTACGCCGCCCACAAGCACGTCAACTGGCTGTTCACGCGCGCCGGCCGCTACACGCTGACCGTCCAGGCCAGCGCGTGGACCCCCGGCAACACCGGCGCCGCCAACGCCGTCGCGCCCGCCCGCACGTACACGATCGACGTCGCCGACGAGGCCTCGTGCCTCGCCGAGTCCGGATCGGCCCCCTCGACCGACCAGGCCCAGCCCGCCCCCGCCCCCGGCGTGGGCCCCGGCTCCCTGAACTCCACGAACAACCAGGCCGCCCAGGACCAGGCCGACAACGGCGCCACGGGAACGCCCAGCGCCCCGGCCCCCGCCCCGACCTCGGGAACGACCGGCACCACCGGCACGACGACCGGAGCGAACCCCGCCCCCTCTTCGGGCGCGCGCACCTCCTCCGGCACGACCGGCGGTGAGCGCTGCGTCGCCACCCGCATCACCCGCGAGGCCACCGAGGCCGAGGCCGCCACCCTGGCCTCGAACAGCGCCCCCGCGAACACCGCGCGCACGACCCTGACGGTGAGCGTCGGCGATGGCGCCTCCGGCAACGCCACCGATGGCCACTTCGACCTGGGACCCGCCATCGAAAACGGCACGCTCGTCGCCCGCGTCAAGGACGACCGCACCCAGCCCGCACAGTGGGTCGACCCCTCGTCCCTGACCTTCGCCCTCGGTGACGCCGCGCGCATCACCGCGCCCGCCGACCTCGGCTTCGTCGCCACCCCCGGCTCCAGCGTCTGGCTGATCCCCTCCACCCAGATCGCGGGCGTGCCGTGGCTGGGCCTGAACTCCCAACGCGAAGAGATCGTCACCGGCACCACCGGCCCCGTCCAGTTCACCCTCGACGCCGTCGAAGGCCCCGGACGCGTCGCCGTCTTCAACGCGGGCGCGCTCGGCTCCGGCGTCGGCGAGCACGTCTTCGACGGCCCGGGCACCGGCTACACGCTCGGCGCCAACACGCACGCCCACCAGAACTGGGTGTTCACCGCGCCCGGCACCTACACACTGACCATCACCATGCGCGTCACCCCCAACGGCGCGGCGCTCGCGGGTAGCGGTTTCGGCTCCGGCGGCGACCTCACGGCCACCGGTGCGACCGGCCCCAACGGGCGACCCATGGTCTCCCAGGTCGTCGGCCGCACCGCGTCCGGCAAGGAGTGCGACCTCTCCCTGGCCACCACCGGCGCCGACACCATCCCGCTGACCGTCGTCTCGCTCACGTGGGCGCTCACGGGCGCGGCCTGCGTGTGGGTGGGCGCGATCGGACGCCGCCGCAACCTGTGCAAAGCGCTGTGACCCCTCATTTACGAGGCCGACTCTCCCTCATCCCCCGCCTCCCCTTCCGTGGGTGGCGGGGGAGTGGGTGTGTGCTCGCTGCCTCGGCGTTAGCGCTCACGGCTACCCTGGCCGGCTGCGCGCCCGCGCCCGACCCCGCGAGCGATGGCGAACTGCGCGTCGTGGCCACGACCGGCATCCTCGCCGACCTCGTGCGCAACGTCGCCGGAGACCGCGTCCGTGTCACGCAGATGGTGCCGAATGGGGCGGACCCGCACTCATGGGAGCCCTCCCTGCGCACCATCCGCGATGTGGCCTACGCGGACGTCGCCTTCTCCAACTACCTCATGCTCGAGGAGCACGCCCTCATCCGCGCCCTCGACTCCAACCTGCCCGCAGGCTCACGCTCCGTCTCCGTCGCCGAGGAGGCCGCCAAAAACGGCGCGACCATCCTCCCCCTCGTCGAAGACCGTGCCCTCGACACCCCGTGGCTCGGCATGCGCGTGTGGGGCGACGGCGCCGACATGGGGGCCACCCGCGCCTCGCAGATCGACCTGACGACCACCGGCGTCGACGGGCCCGGGCAGGCCGCCGCGTACCTCACCACGTCCTTTGGGCAGCCGGAGATCGCCTTCGCGACCTCGGACGGCTTCAACGCCGCAGGCGGATACGACACCGACACCGCGCAGCTGCCCGCCGACGCCCACCAGCACATGAGCTGGGCATTTACTCAGCCTGGCGTGTACCGCGTCCACTTCCGCGCCAACCTGCGCACCACCCCCGGCGCCACGCCGGTGGGCGTCGGGGAAGGCACCGCAGTCTTCGCCGTCGGCACCCCGCCCGAGGATGTCGCTGCCGTCGAAGGCCGCCGCGTCCTCTCCGCCGGCCACGCCGACATCACCGTCAACCTCACCACCAAGCGCGTCGAACTCGCCTCCGACGCCGGAGCACTCAGCGGGGACGAGGCCTCGGCCCCCTGCGTGGGCGCCGGAACCACGGGCGCGGCCGTCGCCTCGACCATGGAATGCACCGACCTCGACCAGGTCGTTATCGAAGTGCCCACCCGCGCGCTCACGACGATCCCCGGGGAGGCCTCGTTCCGCTTCATTGGCGAGCCCGGCGCGAACGTCTACATGCTGCCCCAGGCCGTCCTCGGCAAGCACGTCCACGGCGACATCGACCCCCACCTGTGGCACGACGTCCACAACGCCCAAGCGTACGTGCGCGTCATCCGCGACTCACTGATCTCCGTCGACCCCGACGGCGAGGCCACCTACCGGGCCAACGCAGCCGCCTACCTGACGCGCCTCGACGAGCTCGACGCCACCGTCGCCTCAACCATCGCGTCCATCCCCGACGAGCGACGCAAACTCGTCACCACGAACGACGCCTACGCCTACCTGGCGAACGCCTACGGGCTCACCGTCGCCGGATTCGTCGCACCCAACCCCAGCGTCGAACCCTCCATCGCCGACCGGATCAAACTCCAGGCCACCCTGGCCGACTCCTCGATCCCCGCCGTGTTCCTCGAACCCAACCTGGCGCGCACCCGCTCCACCCTGCGCACCGCGGCCACCGACGCGGGCGTGGAGATCTGCCCCCTGTACGGCGACACCCTCGACGACCAAGCACCCACCTACATCGACA
>ERZ773068.167-NODE-167-length-36273-cov-81.676846_pt1 | contig 36273 bp, 44 predicted proteins | sample MGYA00580620_ERZ773068 | MGnify/ENA primary metagenome ERZ773068 (study PRJEB29015, sample SAMEA2737983) | human oral metagenome | biome: human oral; feature: human-associated habitat; material: dental | place: China | collected 2101 ... | reverse complement strand
ACTTTCAGACGGCCTTTGACCATTTATCTGTTAAAAACCATTTTCCATCATGATTATCCTTTCAATAATAAACATATGTATATAAATATATTTTTATTTTCTAATAATTCATATACCCCCATATATACCCACAAATTCAAATCATCTTGAGCAATACTAAATACAACAAAAATGTTGTATTTAGTATTGCAATCACAACATTTTTGTTGTATTATGACCTTACTGTATGGAAAGGAGGTGAATGATGAAATACAGCGAATTCAGGAAATGGCTACTCTCTCAAGGTGTAGAGTTTACCACGCTAAAACGCGGAAGCCATCAATTAATAAAACTTGGTAATAAAACATCAGTTTTCCCAAACCATGGTAGTAAAGAAATCGGTACGGGATTGGTTCAAAAAATCAAAAAAGACTTAGATCTTAAATAAATAAGAAATAAAAAGGAGCAAGCTCGGAGGAGCTTGCTACCTAATAACTATACTGGATTACTAAATGAAAGGTGCATATGTTAGCTTACCCCTATACTCTAACGCCAGACGATAATGGTACTTTATTAGTAACATTCCCAGATATTCCGGAAGCTGTCGCAGTCGGAGAAGACGAAGATACAGCAAAAATCGAAGCAATTGATGGCCTGATTTGCGCATTAGAAGGATATTTTGAAGACAGGAAAGCAGTCCCTCTGCCATCAGAAAATGATGGTGAGCATGTTGTCGTTTTACCGGCATTAGAAACAGCTAAAATCCTGCTACTTAATGAAATGGTACAACAAAATGTAAAGAAAGCCGAAATGGCAAGAAGATTAGACGTACACATGCCGCAAATTGACCGCCTACTGAATTTGCGTCACAATACAAAAATTGATTTTTTGGAAAAAGCCGCTGAAAAGCTCGGCAAAAATCTGAATATCAGCTTCTCTTAACCTACTCTTTCCATACAGTAAGCTTTTATAGAGCAAGCCCCCGCAAGGGGGCTTTTTCATTCACCAGAAACAATACGACCATAAGCCTGCCATTCAGCCAGATCATTTCTTTGCTGGTCTGCTACTTCTGCCATTCCAGCATATTCAGCCGCGCATTTTCCGAATAATGCCCAGCCTTTGGCAACTTCTTCGCCATCAGATGCACGGGCGGATGGAGCGGTTGCGGGCAGGTTTCGGCTGCCACTTTGACGGGCGACGTATTCGCGCAGGCGGTTAAGCTCAACGCGCAGATCAGCATTAATTTTTTCAGCATCTTGTTTTTCCTTTTCTAACTCTACTTGGCGGGCAACGAATGCAGCGGCGGTTTTCTTTTCTTTTTCACGCGACTGCTTTGCCTGCTCGATAAATGAATCTTTCAATTTAGCAGAAATATCCGCGCTCATTTCATCGCGTCCGCGTCGATATTCCGCTTTGCGGTCGGCTTGCCATGCGCCGATACAGATTGCAATCACAAGTAAAACCGCAATCAATTTCCAATTTTTGAGCAACGTTTCAACCATAATTCCAACATATCCTTATAATTTTTCAGCTCACGTTCGGCAAATTCAAAAGCCGCGAAGTCAGCGGCTTCGCTGGCTTCGCGGCTTTTTTCTTACCACATCGAGACTTTATGTTTTGCAAACTCGACGGGATTATCGCTATGCCTCGCTTACCCCTTGGCTCGCCGTAGCAACAGCATTTATCAGATTATATCGCTCAGGCGACGGGCTAGACGGCACCGGCTTACCATCAACCAATTTAGACGGCCAGTAGTAGCCATCAATGTCTGCGGCGTTAAATGGCACAACAGACACGGTATTGCCCTGATTCCCGCCTAAGCCCAAAATCTGACCTTTGGCGTTTTTACCGACCACGAAGAACACATGACCGCCGCCTTGTCGGGACTTGACTGCAATGCAGCCATAGGCAGGTTTTGACAGCTTCGTCAGTCCCGCGCTTGCCCACGCTTTGGCGCGATACCAATCCTTGATGACGGCGCGATTTGCTTTGCCTAAACAATGCCCCACAAACAAACCGCACCAAGGCGTCTCATCTTCAAAATACCAAGATTTAGCCGCATTAGGAAATGTCCCCATATCTTTCAGCCATTGTACGATTGTTGGGTTATGTTTTGATCCAACAAACTCTTTCAAACCGATGTGTTTTCTTGCTTCTTTGAGCCATTCTAACTCTTGCATTTTTCGTTCTCCAAATAAAAAAGGCCGTCTGAAAATCAAACGACCTGTCGTTACTCATTATCGATAAATTTGTTAGCCGTTTTCTTGACCCACTTTTTCATCAAGCCCGGAGCAAGGGTTTTCACGGTATCCATTGCGTGACCTGTCAAAATACCGACAAACGCGCCGGCAATAGCGCAAGTCCATACTTGATTAACCATCAAAAACCGTTCCACTACCGCCGCCGCCGCTACTGCCGATACAACCGCCTCAAACAAACTTGACACGATTTTGTCGTGGTCTTTGATACTCGACCACGCACTACCGACAATGCCTCCCCCTATGGCAAACAAGTAGCCAAATTGGAAAAAATCCATTATTCCCCCTTTAGGCTGTCTTTCAGTTTTTCGCCCGAAAATAAGAATTTAAGTGAGTTATTGCCGGCCAAGACGCATAAGAAAGCCAGAATTGGCGGAATGACCATGCCCGTGTGAGCAGGCGGAAACGCTCCCCAGAACGCCTGCGCCGTCAGATACCAAATGAACGCCGACACCAGCAATAAGTAACCTGAAAAGACGTTGCCCTTGTACGTCTGCCAGTACATCGCCGCCAACTGCAACAAGCCGATACCGCCGAAAACGGGAATCAGGATAGATTCAGGTATCGTCTTGAATTTGTAATAAATAGGCCAGTTGTAGATGTCCACTGGCGAAAACGCAAACACGGCGGCATAGCCAATCATCGACAGCCCACTGGCAAACTCAACCACGCGCGTGCCTGTGCCAAACAGCCACTTTTGAAAACGCACAGGCAGAAAACGCCATTCCAACATATATTTAACCCATTTTAGCGAGTTACTCATTTTGTTCCTCCAAGAAAAAAGGCCATCTGAAGATGACCTGTTACGCAAGTTTGCCAGTTACGGCGTAGTGAATCGTTTGCACGCCTGCGCTAAAGTAGTTTGAGCGGCAGGTAAAGCCGTCTTTATCCAATGTCAGCAGATACAGAACGCGGTTTTCGTTTGCGCCCATCACAGCAGGCTGACCGTGAAGCGTTGGCGTTTCCGAAAACTTCGCTTCAAATTCAACCGTTTGAATAGATTGAGCGTTGACCGTGACGGGAACAGTACGGATTTCCGTGTGTAGCCCGTTATTACTCCCACCAGCAGGCAGGACGAAGTTCAAGACGGCCTCTGTCTCCGTGCCAGTGTTGGTCACGCTTGCCGTCTCGCCTGTTGTTACCTTGCCAATGGTTACAGTTGCTGATTTGCCGTCAGAACCTTTTGGCCCTGTGTCGCCTTTATCGCCTTTCTGACCCGGCAGGCCACGTTCGCCATTTGTGCCATTTGTACCAGGTAAGCCAGGCAATCCTCGTTCGCCTCGCTCTCCAGTATCGCCTTTGTCCCCATTCGCGCCTGTATCGCCTTTCTCGCCTCGTTCGCCTTTGAACTTAGCGAGGAACTCCTCAAAAGTGCCGGTAAAACCAAGCTCTTTTTTAGCGCGGTCGTACAAGTCCTGACCAACACCATTGATGATAGCGGCGGCTTTTACGTCAATCTCGATTTTTGGCGTTTCGTCAGACAGCCTGAAAATATATTCAGTCATTTCGTGATTACCTCCAGCAGTTCGATTTCCCCACGAATCAGCGTTTGATGGGTAGAGGCGTTCAATATGTCATATCGCGCCCTACGCCATTTCACGCCGGCAGAAAATTCAGGCGGGAACGTTAAAAATAAAACCTGACCGTCTTTAGTCAGGTTTTCGCTTCCGTCAAATTCGCCGCCGACACTTGGTCGGAATGTCATCTTTAAATCAAAAGACGACAAGTCGTATGGCTTGCCGTCCGATGTGATTGAGATTTCAAACCGCCGCGCGTTTCCGGTCGGGATTTCGATGTTAAGCGTTGGGATATGCGCTTTAATTTTTACAGTATCGCCCATAATCAACCTCTACAAATTGCTCACGCTCTTTGCTGACACGATGGCGGCAAGGTCGTTGGGCGACCAACGCCAGCCTGCGGGTAACCCCAATGCGGCGGCGCACCACTCGGAGCAAAACCAGCGGCGGCGGCTGTGCCGCAACCCAAAGGCAATGCCCAATGCGCCCTTCAAGTCGTAGCCTTGGCCTTTGGTTTCCGCCCATACCCTTTGCAGACGTTCGTGTGCCTCGGAGGTTGACACCATTGGGATTAAGTCCCACTTGTCATCAGGCAGCGGCATCTTTTTGGCGCGTACGCCGCCGTCCCTGATGGAGGCGGAGTAGCAGGTATAAACCGATGCCTGCGGATGTTCGCGCACCGCAATCTCACAATGGCTGTACTTGCCGCGTGTCAAAACACGGGTGAGCCAGTCGGTCGCCCTTGCACACCATACGCGCCAGCCGCTGCCGTCGCGGAGGCCTCGATAAAGGGCTAGATAGATGGGTTGCGTATTCATTTCGCGGCCTCCTCAAGCTCGGTGGCGGGCTGCTCATCAAAGTTTGCCGTCCAGCCGTCGCTGTAGTCGTATTCCAGCGGGTGTTCGGCTTTAAGCATGGCGGCTTTATGGCGTTCGGCGTTGATAAAATCCGCCTCCTCATCATCGTGCATGGTCTGCATGATTTCGCGCAGCAGCTCGGGTGTGAGCATCAAAAAGCTGTTATCCATCGTTTTCCAGTTGATGGGCTTTTTAAAACCGCCCGTTACGCTTTCCAGTGCCAGCGCTAGGTATTGCAGGCGGGTGGCGTCGTCGGTCTGAAACCACTTCCCAACCGATTTGGCGTACACCCCATGCCGCAGGTTGTCGTAGCGCTTGGCCTTGATGCGCTCCCACATCTCATCTTGCTGCTCGGCTTTGAGCCGGGCGGCACACTCTGGGTCAATCTGCCATTGAGTGCCGTCCCATGTGCTGGATGGGCATGGCGCGGGGTCGGCCAATACAGGCTTGCCGTCTTTGCCCGGCATCACGATTTGGCCGGTACATTGCCCGACAACCAGCGCCTCATGCTCGGCGGCGGTAAGGGCGATCGCACCTTCCGGCGGCGTATCGTCGGTGTGCAAAAATCCGTTTTGGTAAAAATACACAGTCATGATTCAGCTCCTTTATTTCCAACGCCCGATGGCGACAAAATTAAACGTCACATCCGGGGTGTTATAGTTCGGCTCGTACAACCAGTAGTGCACGGCCGACCGGTTACTCTGCCTGCTGTCAATGGTTACCCAAACATCGCGCACGTTGACTTCCGGTGCAGATATGGTGGCGACCACCACAGGGGCGGTGACAAAGGCCAGCGGCCACGTCAGCACCCGGGCTGTCGGGTTGTTATTGTGGTTTTGGATGCGCACCGTGCCGGATTCGATTTGTGTGCCGTCCGGCAGCCTGCAAATGTCAAACGTGCCGATTTTTTGGTGCACGGTGAGCGCGGTCACTGCCTCGGCAAAGTCGGTGATTTCGGCGGCACGGTGGGTGTGGGCTTTTAGAGCTACCTCATCGCGGTTGGCCTTGCGCTGTATATCTGCCGCCAGCGTGGAGGCATCCAGCACACCGGCATTGGTAACCTTGCCGTATGCCTTAACCCACATCACCACGTCGTCCAGGCTATTTTGAGCCTTTATACACAATACCATCGCAATGGCTTTGGGGCGCACTTCATCAGCCACCGGCACGCTGCGTGAGGCATCAAACGTCAGATAGTTATAACCTTGGCGTCGACCGTCACCATCGGAGGTGTAGGCGCTCGGTGAGCCTTCGCCGCCGAACACTCCATTCGGGTCTTTCGGGCCGATACCTAGCGAGCCATTGTCGTCGCCGCAGAACGATGTTTTGCCCTTGATATTGCGGATGGCGTCGCCCTGCTGTGTGCCAACTGTGAGGCCGCCCGCAGCGTTGCGGATAAAGCGGTCTTCGGCCTTGGGCACCGCATCGATTGAGCCGTACTGCGCCACCAGTTTGCGATACAGCTCGGGATAGACAGCCTGCGTGACCTTGGTAGAGATGTCGTCGTACTTAATCCAGCCGTCCGGGATGTCCGCAACCGGGAAGTAGGCAGTCATGCCGATGTCGGAGCGCGTGAGGTTGGGCAGCTTGTTGCCGCCCAGTACGCGATACAGGTCAGGATAGGTGGCCTGGGCAAAGGTGCTGCCGTCGGCTTTCAGGTAGCCTTCGGGGTTGGTAACCGCGCGTGGGAATCCCACCACTGCGCCAATGGGCAAGCCTTTGCCGCCGGCCTGCTCGTCGATTAGTTTTTTCAGGGCGGCAAGCAGCTGGTCGCGCTTATCGGGATTAAGCGCCACACCCGCGCCCTCAATCACATTACAAATCTCCTCCTGCACATGGTTGCACCATTCGGCGTTAAACGCCGTAGGCAGCACGCCACGCGGCAAATCGCCGTTTCTAAAACCTGCTTTTCCGCTGCCGAACAGGTCGGCAACGGCGGAAGAAGTGGAAATCCGCTGCATAATCAATCGCTCCTAAACATATTTAAAAATCAGATAAGTGTGCGCCGGTTTAAGCCTGTTGAGCACGCACTCAATAGTGCTGCTTTGATACAGCTGCAGCGGGCTGTTGCAATCATCGTTGCAGGTGGCCGGGCGATGGTCTCCGCTGCCGCGCAGCGATACCGCCCAACAATAGCTGTCATTGTCGGAGTACAACGCGGCATTGCAGTCATCATTGCAGGTGACCGGGGAAAACTCGGTGATTGCCGCCTGTGGTTGCCCGAATACGCGCAACAGGTGCAGATAAAACGCCTTGCTTTGCGCCCCGCCTCCTGCCAGCCGCGCTACCAGCGCCATGCGCCGCGCCTGAATATCGCCGGCAGCCGATGCGCTGCACTCATCCGGCAGGCCGGCGGTAGCTTCCCATTCCAGCAATGTTTCATATGCGCCGTATGGAGTGGCTTCCGCCAGCAGTTCAGTGGCGCGTTGCTCAATACGGGCCAGCTCTAATGCCAGCGCAGCGATAAAATCGGCCAGCGCCGGGTCGGATTCGATTGCCCAGGCGCGACCGGTGGGCAACAGCGCGGTAAGTTGGCTGCGGTAGGCAGCCTGCCTGATGCTTAAGTCCACGAGATACCTCCCAGCACCGCGATTTCGTCTTGCTCACACACCACATCCGCTGTGGGCGCAAGCAACATATGGTGTGTTTCGCCCGCCGCCAAACTAACCGCCTCGCTGATGCGCGAGATACGGATAACCGAGCCCAGCGAAGCTTCGCGCCGGTAAAACAGACGCAGTGAGTTTTCCACCGCCTGCCGCACAGCGGCGGTATCGGGATACACTTTGATGCGGTGCGCCACGGTTTTCAGGCGCGGCGCGACGACCGACACCCGCGCCGTTACCGGACGCAGCAGCTCTAAATGCTGCCGTACCGCATCCAGCAGCGTGCTATTGGGCACGATGTTGTCGCCGCCTGCCACATACACCACGACGTGGTTAATCTCGCCGCTGTTTGGTTTAACCCAAGCGCGAGCAATACCCGGCACCTCAAGCGACCAGCGGATATAGTCGGACACACTGCCGCCCATCGGCGGGTTGCGGATGCGCTGCAGCAAGCGTTCGCGCAGCTCTTCATCGCTTTCTGCCGCTGCACCACCGGAGAGGCCGCCACTATCCACCGTGGCTGTGCCGCCGCTGTAGCGCAACACCGCCCCCGCACCGGCGTTGCCGGCCGGGCCCGGCTCCAACGCATCCAGCTGCACTGTATTGCCTGCTGCCGCGCGCACCGAATAGCGCACACCGTCTTCACGCCGCAGCTCATCACCCACCAAAGGCAGGCTGCCCGACACAGTGGCCTGTCCGCTGGCAAACGCCGCAGGTTTGCGTGGCACGGTAAGCCAGGTGCGCGCGTGGCGGTCGAGTTCATCGCCTGCGGCCGTGATTGGCAGCATTTGTTGAGCAATCCAATCCAAATGCCCGTGCAAGAGGTGCGATGCCGCGCCCAAAGCTGCGCCGAATACCGATGCCACATCACCTTCCTGCGGGTGCGGGTAGGGCGAGAGGCGGCTGCTGATGTCCAATTCCACCCGCCGGCACAATTCCGGTAGGCTTGGTCGTTCAAACGCCATGATTTACGCTCCACAAATAATCAAAACGGCGGATTTCTCCGCCGTCTTTTTCGATTTCGATATACAACATCGCGCAAGTGAGCGTGTGCCGCTCCGCCCGCACCCGCACTGCCGCTGCGATTTTTTTTTCTGTGAGCCAGGCGAGCGCCTCGGCGGCATATTCCTCCGCCCGCAGCAAGGTGTCGGCAGTAATTTTCTGCCGTTCCAGCAGCCACAGCCGCGAGCCGATACGGCGCGGGCGGAAGCTATCGCCCCACCAGCCGCGCTTGTCGCCGTCTCCGCCGGGCAGTACATCGTCGTTTTCGGCGCGCCGGTCGGTGCCCAGGCTCATCCATACTGCCGATTTAAGCCAATCCACCCCGGCAAACAACAGGCGGCAGCCGCCGTCTGCTTGAGGCATCAGTCCCAGCATAGTGCTTACTCCATTTGTTCGTTCGGCTGGTCGGTATTGCCGCCGCCGTCGTTTTCGTGGTGGGTGTGGCGGTTAAACAGCGCACGCATCCAGCCCATGCTAAATTTGCCGCCTTGGTCTTTCACGTCTTTGGCAAACACCGCCGATTTGGTGCCGTTTACTTCGCCGTCCAGCGTAATTTTCGGCGCTTTGATGGTGGCTGATGTTTTGGCATTAACCTCAAACACAGGGGTCTCTATCACGCATTTGTCTTTGTACAGCGTGATGTGATGCCCCCATAGGTTGTAAACCGCCGCCTCACCCTCGGCCAGATTGTTGCGGCGCGTGCCCTTGTGCTCGGCGCACAAGGCAATCGGGTGATCGTGGTTTCCCGCCACAAATACCACCACCGCCTCGCTGCCCACCGGCGGATGTGCCGAAAAACCGAATGGCTGGAACAGCTCCACCTCGTCATGCACATCGCCCGCCTGCGCCTCCAGGGTAACGGTTTGCGTGGCGGCGGCATCGTTAATTAAATTTAATATCGCGCGGCCGATCATGTTTTTCAGCGCCTGCATTATGATTTTCCTCTTTCAAAGTTTCCGGGTTTGTAATTGCCTTGCGCATCGGGTTTGATCACCAGCACATCGCCGGATACCGCGTTTTGCCCCTTACCCTGCCGCCCGCGTTTGCCGCCACTGCGGCCTTTACCGCCACTGTGGCCTTTACCGCGTGCGGGTTTGGCGGCGGTGTTGCGGTTGGCTTTTTCCGCTGCTTCGGGCGATGGCAGCAGCGCTTCCGGGCGGATTAGCTCGATTTTGGTTATCTCGCCCGAATCATCGTAGCCGTACTCGACCGCCGAAATCAGCAATTCGCCCTGTACTGCCAGCGTAGCCGCTTCCACTTGTGCCCGCTGGTTGATGTCCCACAGCTGGCCATTGTGCTGCGTCCAGCCCGCCACCGTGCAAGATAGCTGGGTGCTTTTCGCTTCGCGCACCTGCTTTTCCCATTCCGCCTGCCGCCGTGCCATCTCGGGCGTAGCCTGCCCGTCGGCGGATTTGGCAAACGGCCGGTGGCGCTTGATGGCCTCATCCTTAACTGCCGAGCGCACATGAGCCGCCGCCTTGCCGTGGTCGTTGTCTTTGCCCGCCCGCTGGCCGATGATGGTGTATTCTGAAAACCGCTCCGAATAATCGTAATCGGCCGTGCCGGATTTGATGTTGCCGCCTAAAACCAGCGGCGTAGCCGCCTGTTGTGCCCCGGCATGGGTCAAAACCAATGCGCCCCGTGCCTGTACCAGCAAAATACCGGCGATTTTCGCCGCCCGTTCCAAGGCTTTAAATACCGTTTCGCCCGGCTCGGTTTTAAACACCGCCAGCGGCTTGCCCGGCTCGGTCTCCAACACCACCTCGATACTAAACGGTGCACACAGCTCTTTAGCCAAGTCCAAAATCGACACATTACGCCATTGCTTCACGGCGGCGGCGCAATCCACCAAATCGCCGGTTTTATCCCGTCCGGCCACGGCAATGCTGTGGCTGCTGTCCGATACATCGAGCGTGGTTTTGTCGATATAGCCCTTAATCACCACCTGCCCGGCCACCCGCACTTCGCACTCGTCGTTCGGGCGGATCGGCCAATGTATTGCCTCGCCGCCCACGTTTTCGGTGCACTCGATGTTAAATGCACCAGCGGCAGTGCCGATGCTACGGCTGATGGATACGCTCGTCCAACCGCCGTACAAAACGCCGTTTACCAATAGCTCGATAGCCATTTACTGCTCCTTAATCCGATAACACCCGCAGCGGGCGCACCGGCATAAAGCCCGGATGCGCGACCGGGTTATGCCGCAAAATCTCGCTGCTGCGCCGCGCATCGCCGTGCAAGCGATAAGCCAATACCACCACCGGCAGCGGGCGCTGCGGGGTGTAATCCACTAGGCGCGGCAGTTCGTTTTCCGTGTCCGGCAAAGCCTGCACGATAGCGGCGCGCAAATCCTGCGCCGCCGAAAATGCCGAATCCGGCAGCTGCGGCGCGAGCTCGTCTAACCACGCCAATAGCAGGCGGCGCAGCGCCACCGCCTCATCCAGCGATTCAAACAGCGGGGCGGCGGCCGCCTTCGGCGCAATGCGGCTGGATGGTTGGTTGCTGCCGCCACCGAAATTGCCACCCGGCTGCGGCAGCTCGATATGCACATCATCCGGCCGCACAACCGCCGTGGCCGCAGCCGCATTTAAAGCCGCAGCCTCAAACAACACCTGCACCGCCTGCCGGTTGGATTCGGCACGCTGATACGGCGTAGGGTTGGCTGGCAGCCCGCGCGATACGGCTCGATTGCCGCCGCGAAATGCCCGTGTCAGCCCCATGATGCCGCCCAAAGGCTGGCTGAAGCTGCCGGTTAAATCGGTAAACAGACCGATGATGCGACTACCCAACACCGCCGGTGTTGCCGATAGTTCGCCCACCGCATCCAACAACTGCCGCACCTGCCGCAAAAACGGCGATTGTTTGGACAAATCCAGCAGACCGCCCACCGTAGTCAGTCGCTGGATGCGCTCGGTGAGCGCCTGCAGATTGTCGCGGCTTAAAAAATCCGGCAAGCCGTCCAAATCAAACCACTTGCCGAAGGCTTCGGCCAGCTGCCCGTCCAGCGTATCCGCCGCATCCAACAGGTTGCCTGCCGGGTCGGATTCCGCCGCCGGATAGCGGCTCTCGCCCGCCTCCACAAAGGTTAAATCAAACACCGCCATGCCGCCGGCTTCGCCGCGCTCGCTCACGCTTACCGCTGTGCATACCACGCGCAGCGCGCCGAAATACGGGTGCACCAACTGGCCGGGCCCGGGCGCGTTGACCGCATCCAGCAGCGCATCACGGGCTTGCTGATAGTCCTTGCCCACTACAAAGCCGCGCAGCGTAAAGCCCCGCGCCTTCGCGCCGAGGTCTTCCACATAGGGCTTGTCGCGGCCGGGGTATTCGTGCACCACTACCCGCCGACCCTGCTCGCTGCTGTGCGCTTCCACGCCGAATGCCGCCTGTTTAAAAGAGGCCGGCCGCAGCCTGTCTTTCCACGCCATTTTTTTGCTCCTAAGTTGCCAGGCTGTAGCCTTGCTTAGTGCTCAACTGCACGCCGTTGCTGGCCCGAGCCTGCATCCGCGTGCCGCGCGGCACATTGCTGTGGTCAATATGTACCGTCACCTTATTCAGATTTTGCGTTTTACCCACCAGCGCACCTGCAGGGCCCGTCCCCGGAGCCGCCGCGCCATCGCCGCCACCGAACACCGAACGCACGGTGTTGCCCAGTGATTCCAGTTTATCCAATGCCCACTGCAGCTTTTCGCGTATCCAGTCCCACACCCCGGCAATATAGCCTTTCAGCGCCTCAAAGCCGCCGCGCATCAGGTTCAGCGGCGAGAAGCCGGACAACACTCCGCCGATGGCGGAGAGTGCGGCAACAAAGGTTTGCCGGATTTGCGGCCACACCCCTTTCAGGTAGCCCCACACCGCTGTCATCGACTGGATCATCCAGCCTACAGGCGTAAAATTGAGAAATAAGTAGCCAAGCGCCTCAAACGCCGAAGCGCACAGCTCCTTAATCAGTTCCCACGCCTCGGCAAACGCGCCCGACACCTCATCCCACAATCGGCTGAAATAGGCGCCGATGCCGTCCCAGTTGCGCCATATCACATATACCAAACCGGCAAACGCCACCACCAGCCCGATAATCCACGTAAGCGGATTAGCCAGCAGCGCAGCGGTAAAGCCCCAAATCGCAGGAAGCGCGCCGATTAAAGCCACTGCCTGCGAGCCTACCGCCCACGCCATATTCACAAACGCCGCTACCAGCGGCATAGCCAAAATGGTTGCCACAACCAGCATCGTATTGCCGAAACCGCCTAAGTAATCGTTGATTTCGTTGAATTTATCGTATAGCTTGGTGCCGAACTCCCAGGCTTTTTCAAAGGCGGTTACCAAGTTTTTGCCGATGGTTTCGGCCAGTTTCTGCAGGCTGCCGTCTTGCGCCATCGCATCGATTTTTTCCAACAGGCCGCGCAGCTTATCCTGCAAATAGCTAAACACGCCCGAATCGGCGATCATCAGCTTAAAGCGCTCCCAGTTGTCCGATAGGTTGGACATCATGCCGCCCCAAGTATTGGACAGCTTATCCATCGCCCCGCCGTATTTTTCGTTCCAAATGGTCTGCAGGGTGGCGCGGATTTGTTCGCGGTTGTTCTTGTCCGCCATCGCCCGCATCTGGCGGCCGTGTTTATCGGTGTATTCGTAGATGATGCGGTTAGTACCTTTAATGGCTTCCGCTTTAATCCCAAACTCTTTCAGGCGTTCGTTTTGCCCGGTCATGGCGTCGGCAATCGCCTCCACCGTCTGCATCAGCGGCTTGCCCATACCGGCGGAGGTGTCGCCCAGCGTAGTCAGCAGCCCGTCTTTAATCGGGTCGAGGCCGTAGGATTTCAGTTTCACAAAGGCTTCATTTACCTCATTGAGTTCGTAGGGTGTTTTTGCCGCAAACTCGCTTACCCATGTCATTGACTGCCTGGCTTTTTCGCTGCTGCCTTCGATGGTTTCCAACACTGTGCGGTAGCGCTCAAATTCGGCAGCAGTATCCACCACCCCTTTAACCATAAACGCACTACCCGCCGCCAGCACCGCACCGGCCGCAGCATAATGTTTCAGGGTAGCAGTGGCCTGATCAGTTGCCCGCGCTACCTGCGCCATCGCCCGCCCCACGCGCCCGTTGTTTAACGTGCCCAAGCGTTCGCGGATGGTACGTAATGCGCGGCTGGCCCGGTCTTGTACGGTTACTTCTATCTCGGTTTTTGGCCTTGCCATCATTTACTCCAGGCATAAAAAAACGCAGAGCGGCAGGCTCTGCGTTCGGTTGATTTGTCAGTTACGGGGTAACAGTCTTGATGTAGAGATATTGCAGTGATTTATCGGCATTCATGTGCGCGGACACCTCAAGCAAACCCGGGTAGTTATCCCAAGCCAGCCGCGCGGGCGCAGCCACAGATGGCGGATTACTTGGCAACCCAAGCCACACCGGCGCAGTATAGGCATTATCGATACGCTTATCAGTTAGCGTGAGCCAGTCAGCCTTACCCTTAATATAGACAATTTCCCACTCTGCCGATGCGACGGAGTAGCGGCAGCTTTTGCCGTATTTGTTGTTTTCGCAATCACCCTGCGGCTGCCCCAGTATTTTTTCCACCGCCGCCTGTGGCTGTCCGGCAATATCCATTATCTGCCACACCGGTTTAATATCCGGCACAGGCGTAAACGATGGGGTGCTGGCGGCCATGCTGGCAGCCGCCGGAGCGGGAACTTCCGCTGCCGAGGCGGCGGTAGGCTCGGCAGGCTTCTCCGAGCCGCCGCAGGCTGCCAGCAAACCGACCAGCAAAACGGGTAAATATTTCATGGCGTTTCTCCAGTTGATAAGTCCCGTTATTTTACTCTTCCAGCTGTTCCCTAATCCAGCCCGCCCGTTCATACCACCATTGCAGCTCCTCGATGTCCAAATCCAGCACATCGCCGGCGCTGCCCTTGAAGGTATAGGCCACTACTGCGGCGTAGTCTGCCCAGTCTGGCGGCCAGATAGCAAAAAACCCTGCATCTCCGCGCTCAACACAAAGACATCTGCGCTGTCCATCTGCGCCAGCACGTTAGGCGGGATGTTGGTCAGTTTGCCCACCAGCGCAAACAGGGTTTTGGCATCCAAAATCAGGCTGTCCGGGCTGAATTTAATCTCCAAGCCCATCAAATCACGGCCGGTCGGGCGGCGGATGTCCAGTTCGCTGATTTCCTCGCGCCCGAACTGGATCGGGCTGCTCAACTGAATAATAAGTTTATCCATTTGCTTGTTTTCCTTTAAATTTCCTGCGCTTCGTATTTGCTCTCGAAGCGCACGCCGATATTAGCCTCTTCTGTGTTGCCCGTGCCCTCGCTGGCATACCAGGCATCTGAAAGCACCACGGTTTTGCCGCTGGCTAGCTGCAGGGTAACGGTGGCATTGTCGATGCTGGTTAAATCGGCCAGTTTCAAATCGGGTCGGTCGGTGATTTCGCCTTCGATAAACGGCGTTTGCGGGGTCTCTTTGTAACCGTGCACGCCGTCCGCGCCGATAATCGCCTCACGCTTGCCTTTGCCCAAGTTGTAGGTAAAGTTGCCTTTGGCATCCAGCTGGTTGCCATTGACTTTGAAAAAAATCACGCCAGCACGGCGGTTTGATTTTGCCATGATATTTGCTCCAAACCCCGCAGGCTTTCAGGCAGCCTGCGGGGCGTTAGGGGTTAAACGATAAACGCAATCACGTTACCGGTGATAATCCACGGGTTCACGAGGTCGGGCACCATGAATGTATCGAGGCGGGTTGGGTTGCCGATGTTGCGTTCGGCGTAGCTGTCGGCGGTGAACTGGTCGATGTTTTCCACCAAGCCCAATGCCTGCCAAATCTGCGCGCGCGCCACCATTTCGGCCTTCATGCCGGAGGGGGTCATAATCGGCTGGCCGGATGGGAATTTGTTGCCGTCATCCGCCAGCTTGTGCCGTGGGTATTTTTGCTGAATGTAGGTGTCCCAGTCGTAGCGCAGATAGCTCAATGTCCACACCGTGTTAATCAGCAGATAGCTCTCATCGGCCTGCCCCAGTTTGCCCACTTTGTAAGTGCTGATCAGCATATCGATCATCACAGCGCCGCCCGCATTGGTGCGGTAGGTGGAGATGCCGTTATACAACAGCAGGTTGCGCTCCTGCAGGGTAAGCTGGGCGCTGTCAGCGGGCGGCAGGATGCCTTTGAGTTCCAAAGTTTGAAACGGGCGTGCCGGGTCGTTTTGTGCGGCAAACGCGGCCTGTGCGGCAGTCGCTGCAGCCAGCTGTACCGGCAAATTAGGCACACCGGGCAAACCGCCGATCACCGAAAACGGACTATTGCGGCCGTTGCCCAGCGTGGTGAGCCCGGCGTAGTTGTCGGCCTTGGCGACAAACACCAAACCGCCGATAGCGCGCATCGGCCCCCAACGGGAAGCCAATTCATCCTCCACCGCCTTCAGGCTGGCGGCATCGGTAAACGGCATCACCATCACATCAAACTGTTTATCACCCAACTCGGCCAAGGCGGCTGCCAAATCCGGCGTGCCCGCGCCGCCGGCCATTGCAGTGATGGAAATAGTGAGGCCGGTTGGCGTTTGCTCGTCGCGCGGATAATAGTTGAGTCGCAAGTCAATTTCGTTGCCTGGCAAGCCCTTGTTTTTGGCTGTTAGCGTTACTGCGCCGGCATCTGCCTGTGCACTCACCGGCAAATCGGCGGCGGCATTCACGGCGGCGGCCAGCGCGGTAGCCACGGCCGCCGCGCCATCGTTGGCTTTGACCGCGAGCTTGACTGCCTGGCCACCGATGTAGAGATACACCACGCCGCCATCCTGCACCGTGCCGGCAATTTGGATTTTGCCGCTGGCCGCCGAGCCGGATGTGTTGGCTAAAGGCAGGGCGAAGGTTTCGATGTCGCCGCCTTTGTTGTCAAACCAGCCTTTAGCCGCCCAATACATCAGGCTGCCCGCACCAAACATACCGGCAGCCTGTTCCAAACGGGTAATCGGCACGGCCTTGCCTGCTTCCGCGCTGCCGCCAGTGGCGGGCGCAATCAGCAAGGCACGATAAGGCTTGATATTTGCGCCTTTCTTAGCCAGCTCGTTGTTAAATTCGGTGCGGCTGCCCGGCGCGCGCAGGGTACCGGGAATCTCATTAAATGCAATCGTCATTTGTTAGCCTCTTTGTCTTTGCCGGCCACCGCCTCTACTTCGCCTGCATTCAGGCGGCGCAGCCAGTAGTTGTTTTTCTCCACCTGCGCGCCGTCTTTCGGCAGCGGCGCACCGGTGGCCGGGTCGGTGATTAAGTAATCGCCAACCGGTCGCACATAAAACGTAGTCATAAAAGCCCCTTTCAGCTTTTCGGGATGTTGTCTTCGGCATCAATATCGGGGTTGCTGCCATACAGTTGCCAGTGCGTAGCCAGCTGCGCATCGGCGAGCAGCGGTGGGCCGATATGCGCCTGCGGGTGGTGGTTTTCATCGCCCACATAATCGCCGGCCTGCTCATACCACACCGCCTGCCACAGCTGGGTGTAAAACACGCTCACGTATTCTCCTTGGTCTTCGGCCTCGATTGTGAGCGACAGCGGCAGCAAATCCTCGCCCAGCTCGCCGCCGAGCGTGGGGTTGGCATAAAACAGTTTTTCCGCCAGCGCGGTCATTTCCTCCGCCACGTCTTCGGTTTTTTCGTTGCCCTGTACAATACAGGTAACGGCCAGCTGCGCTTCATGCCGCAGTTCCAGCGGCGCGGCGTTAAATACGCTGCTGCTGCGGGATGCCACCGATACCACCACGCAAGGCAGTTTGTTTTGCGCTGGCGCCACCCAGCGGTAGGGATACACCCGTCTAAACTTGGTACGCAGCAGCTCCACGACGGCGGCGCGGATGTCAGTAAGTTGGTGCCGGCTCATTTTTCGCCCTCAACTGTAAAACGGTGATGCCGGTGCCGTCCGCCTGTACTTCGGCGACCCGGTAGGCAATGCCCCGCACCTGTATTTCCGCTTCCGCCACCGTGTCCGGCAGCTCGGCGGAAAGGCAGATTAAATACGGGTCGGCATTGCCAGCCGAGATGCCGTAGCCGTTATCGGCGGCGTATTCGCGGTCGAAAATGCAGCGTACCGGCTGCCCGTCGAGCAGCGCGGTTTCGCCAAAATCGGCTGGGTTCACAAACACCGCCAGTGGCTCGTTAAACATTTCCGCCTTCGCCTTCGCGTTGGCCGTCTGTTCCGCCTTCACCTTCGCGTTGGCCGTCTGTTTCGCCTTCGCCTTCGCGTTGGCCGTCTGTTTCGCCTTCGCCTTCGCGTTGGCCGTCTGTTTCGCCTTCGCCTTCGCGTTGGCCGTCTGTTTCGCCTTCGCCTTCGCGTTGGCCGTCTGTTTCGCCTTCGCCTTCGCGTTGGCCGTCTGTTTCGCCTTCGCCTTCGCGTTGGCCGTCTGTTTCGCCTTCGCCTTCGCGTTGGCCGTCTGTTTCGCCTTCGCCTTCGCGTTGGCCGTCTGTTTCGCCTTCGCCTTCGCGTTGGCCGTCTGTTTCACTCACTTTAGACGGCGCTTTTTTACCACCAGACTTCTTTCCGGCCGTCGGTTTGGATTCACTACCGCCACCGTCTTCTACCAGATCGACCCAGCCGCTTTTAATCAGATGACCTACATCCGCTTCTTCAACGACTACCACCTCCGACTCATTCAGCAGCATATCGCCCAAGAAAAAAGAACGGCGCGGGATAATTTGTACTTTTGCCATTTCAAACACTCCAATGATTTAAACACAAATGCCTGTCTGAAGGTTTCAGACAGGCATTTCTTGATTAAACTACTTAGGCGGTCACAATATCTTTCACCGCCGCAAAAGATTCGGCATTGCGTACCGCAATATCGACATCTTGCAGAACAGTAATCACCACCGCACCTTGCTTACCCTTGGTGTACGGATCAACAATCACATCCAAAACACCCCAATGGGCAATCATCAGGTCAGCCCAATTACCGAAAATCAGTGGACTGCATTTACCCGCTGCAGAACCCTTAGTCAGGTTGCTCGGCACTTGATTGGATACTGCGCAGCGGTAGCCATTCAACGGGGTATCGCCGTCTTGCCAAATATAACCACTCACGCCTTCGGATTTCAGAGTAGTTTTCAGCGCACCGCGCACCTTGGTGTTGGTCAGGTATGCCAAGTTGCCCAAATCTGCGTTTGCGGCGGCAATGGATGTTTCCAACGCAACGATATGCTGCCAAGTTAACGAACCACCGTTGGTACCGATGGCTACCGCGCCAATACCGGATGTATTCAGAATGCCTGTAGGTTGATTCGACGTGCCGCTACCGTTGATGGCTGCCAAATCGATACCCAACATCATGGCTTGGAGCAATTCATTACGTGCAAATTGTTCAGCCGACAAAGACGATTGCAGCATGAATTTGCGGCTTAATTCGGTATTGGCAGTAACGGTTTTAGGTTTCAAGCCAATTTGGCCAAATGTGGCATTGCTATCGCTGGCTTGGCCGTTTTCATCCACCCAAGTTACGCTATTACCGGTCAGCTGTTTCGGGATAGTAATATCACCAACCAAGCCATCCAAGACGGTAGCACCCAGTTGGGCGGTAGCAAGACGGTTGCGCAGCAGATCGATAAACAAGTCATCACGGAAATCAGTGGCAATAGTGTTGCCGCCGTTGGCTGCATTGCCTTTGCTGTATGCACGTGCCATCAGATCGGTAGGCACAAAGAAGCCGGTTGCACTACGACCATGCTGTTTTTCCAACTCAGCGGATACTTCACGCTCCAAACCGGCTTTTTCCCACTTGCCTGTGGCCGCAGCTTCCATTGCTCGCAGCAACGAAAATTCACGTTTTTCGGTAGCGTTCATACCGATGCTGTCCGATGTTACGGTAGTGGGCGTCTTCATGTTTTCCATGATGACCGCGCGCAAATTCGCTTCATTACCGCCGCTTGCAATCACTTTTTCGGCGGCCTCAATGCCACCATGCGCCGCATATGCACGGCCAATCGCCAGCAATTCACTTACACGGCTGCGTTCGGCTTGCATGCCGCGTTCAGCGGTATCGTTTGGTTCGGCAGGTACAACTGCCGGCTTATTTTGGGTTTTATCCATGTTACGGTTTCCTTTTTCAACAGGTTCAGGATTTTGGGTTTCCGGTTCAACCGGCAATTGTGTTACTTCTGGTGTGTTACTGCGTCCAACACCAACCGTAGTATCGGCAGGCACGGTTACAAAACTGATTTCGTATGGCTCCCAGCTGGTAACAATGTAGCGATAATCATCATAATCAGCATCGGGATTATCTAATGCCATATCATTAACACGGTAGCCAACACTAATATGGCGCAGGATGCCGTCTTGCACGTCCTGCCACTTTTCCGCGGCACGGGCGCTATTACCAAATCGGATTAATGCACGGCCCTTTTTGTCGGAATCAATCCAAGCGCGTTCAATTACGCCGATATGCTTATCCCAAGCATGATTAAACAGCACAGCGCCGCCATCGTTTAAACGGCTCAAATCACACGCGCCGGGCGCGTGGCTTAATACTTCATCGCCGAACCAGCGTTTTACCGGCTCCTCACTCGAAAATGCCACTTCGACCGTACGATTTTCGGTATTCACCGTTTCACGCTCGAATACGGCAAAGCGGCTCATATTTTGCATATCTGCTTTATCTGGTTTATTGTGTTTCGTCATTTGGTGTTTCCTCTACCGCCGCAGCGGAATTGCTTACAGTTGAGATAATGCCTTTTTCGGCCATCAGCACGTTTTCCTGCTCGATTTGAGCCAGTACATCATCAAAATCCAAGCCCATTTCGGCACAAATATCGCGCCGTGATTTAACCGCCAGCGATACAGCTGCTTCGTGAGTTTTAATATCCTTCAACGGGTCAACCCACGACCAGCGGCGACCTTGCCATTGGTAGTTTTTAAACTTATCCAGCTTGGCAGGCGGCAATGCTTTACCGCTAGGCAACTTAATCGCCCCCATAAGTAACGCCGATTCAATCCAACGGTCGAAAACGTCATACAAAAAGCTTTCGGCAAACCAGTTCTGCAATGACATCCACGCGTCACGTTCCTCAAGGGTACCGCTACGGATGCTGGAAAAGTTCACACCCTCCAAATCGTTTGCCAGCGAGTGATACGAAACCCCTAATCCGCTCGCCAAACCGCGTAAGCTTGCTTTAACGAAAGCATCATAATTCGCATGGGGATAATCTGGATTAAAAGGCGTGAAATCGTACCCCTGTGGCAACTCATGAAACGTTCCAGGTTCAACCGTATCGATTAAATCAACACCGCCATGCCCGTTATTCACTTCTTGCCCATCGATTGGCGGCATAAAGCTGTCAGATTCTTCGGTTTGCTTGAAAAAACCCATCTTTGACGCGCCGATACGCGCCGCAATAATCGCCGCTTCTTGGTAACCGCCCAAGTTTTGCAGCCCGACAATCGCTGAAGCAACCCACGGGAAGCCGCGCCGCTGTTCTGGTCGGTCGTGCAGGTAAATATGGCTGATCTCATCTGCCGGTACCCGCTCACGCAGATTTGGGCTGGATGAAATCTGACCTCGCTCGCCGGGATGGCTGGTGCGCAACCAATAAGCCACCGGGCGACTGTATTCATTAAGCTCCACACCCATGCGTACCGCGTTAAGATTGTCCGTCCGATCACGGCTGAAACCTGTATCCAAACGGTCAATATCGAGAACCTGCAAGGCATAGCCGTAATCGTTACCAAATCCCCAGATGTGACGCACCAGCGCTTCGCCGTCACGCGCTACCGAACGCACTAAAAGCCGCTGTAAATCAGCAAATGACAACAGGCCTGTAACATCGCACACACCACGCCGTGCCCAGCGGTAAAACGCTGCTTCAATCGCACGGTTTGCGATACTGTCGGGGCTGTTGCTGTTGTCCATCGGCACCCTCATCTGCAATGCGAAGCCTTCGCGCCCGATAATATTGCTTTCGACCATTTGCAAGAATTTACGCATATAGTCGTTATCTCGCGCCAAACTACGGGCACGTGCACGCAACCGGTCTAAATCAGATTGCGCCAAGGCATCAGCCGACCAGTTTTGCGGCTGCCACGATTGCAACGCACCCAAACGGCCTGCACCGGCAAAATTGCGGCGATTACCCTGCTGGGACTGCTCCGGCTGTTTGCGCCCGAACATACGCGCAAAAAAACCGCGCTTTTGCACGGTTGGGTTGTTTGTTGGCATGGTGTAATCCTAGAATCGGCAAATAATACGTCCGCTACGCCTGGCTGAAAAACCTAAAGCAGCTTCAAATTTCCGGATTTCGTTTTCCCAATAGCGGATTTGCTTCAGCAAATCTGCCAAATCGACAAACTCCATTTCACGGTCTTTAATTTTGTAGCGCTTGGTCAAGCCACGGCCGGTAGCATGTTCCTTATAGGCGTTTTTAAGCACCTGCAAGATTTCACGGGCATCATCCAATTCGGCTATGAACTGCTGTTCACGCTGATCGGCGGTGATTTGCTGGATAGTCATTTCAGACGGCCTTATCCGTTAAATAAAATAAAGTGATACCGTTTTCTTCACTCGATTTGACCAACCCTTCTTTAATCAGGTTGTCTATATCGTTGCGCGTATTAATCCAATCTGCCCAGCTTCGATCTTCTCGCACTGCTTTATTAACACTGGTAGATGTGCAGCCGGGATTGGCGCGGATGTAGTCTAAAATTTCGGTTTTCATAGTTTTAAGCGGTTATAAACCGCCCTAACTTGTAAGCATAACTTACAGGCCGGGCGGCGGTTGAGAGTAACAGTAGCAGTTGCCTTTGCTAACGACGCGCCACCGCCGGGCTGTTTACAGACTGTACCGGCTACATCTCTCCGGCCTCGGTCCTTCACCGTTGTGCAGTGCCACCGCCAACGTGTCAAGAATTTAAAAGTTAGTAGCAAAATTGCCGCCACGCTTGCGACGGTTCACGGCCGAATAACCGCTGCTGTTTTCGTGGCCGGCTTCAGATCCAACAACCTGATCAGTTTCAGGTTTTGGTTCTGCAAACAGTTCGGATTGCAACAAGGCCGATTCATACAACGCCCAACGCGCGGCAGACATGGTATGCGTACCCAGCGAACGGGCGGCATGAAGTGCGTACACTTCGCAGTCCAACGCTTCGTTTCGCACTCCTACTTTTTTCTGCCACACTTTTTTGTGCTTATTCATTCGGCTCGGCACTTTGATTTCAGACAACAACTGGCTGCAGTAATCGGCGCGGACGCCTGAATAAAAGTGCATACGGCCGGCGCCGCTACCTTCTAAATTAATTCGGGCGTGTTCGTCAATCAGCAGGTCTTTCGCACGGCTCACCCCAACGCTATACACCTGTACGCCGAATTTGTCGGCCTTGGTGTTTTTGTGTTTCAGATCAATCGCACGGGCGCGGCTGAAAATCTCTTTATCCGGGTTCGAACTACCCTTCACAGCCATTACATTGATATTCTTATAACCGCGGCAGGCGCGTACGAAACCATAAACCGCATCAGACGTATTGCCGTCTGAACTATCAATAGACACCGCGGCAATCTTCATACCGGCACCACTTTCATGCCGGTAGACCGTCTGAAAAATCATTTCCGCCAGCTTGCGCCAAACGTCTGATTTAGGGTCAACGGTATTGCCGTGTATCTCCCCCCACCAAACCAACCAGCTTTCCTCACCGCGCCCCCAGGCGCGAATAATAATAGCCAATCGGTCGTGCTGTACGTCAACACCCATTGTCAACAACAGACCACCACGTGGCACGGTATTTTCCGGGTAGTCTTCGGCACGCTCAGCCAGCTCATCCTCTTTAACACCGTCGTTCGTCATTTCAAACGGGATGCCGATTGATGAATTGACAAATGCAATCATTGGCGCGACATCGCCGTTATCCATCTCATACTGCGCGGTGAGCCATTTTTTCATTAATTCGGAAAAGACACTGCCGGGAAACGGACTGTAAAGCTCGTTCAGATAAAAACCAGCGGTGCCATGAAATGGGGCGGTAGCTTGCCACCAGCCGCGCTTCACGTTGCGGTTTTTCTGCATATCGTTCCACACACTGCCACAATGCGGGCAGGTGTAGTGTGCAGTTTCAGGCAATTTCTTGCCGAAAACGGGATGGTTGCCGTTCGGGTCTTCATCACAGCTTAAGTAGCCAAAACTCAAAGCGTGCGCTTCGCCACATTCATGGCATGGCACCATACCAACGCGTTTATCGGATAGCTCCATTTCAGCCGCTATGGTTGATACGCCTGCAATGGTTGGTGTGCCTCCTAAAATAATTTTCGGACGGCGGTAGGTTTTTGTTCGCTCCTTTGCCAACTTGATACTGTCGCCCTGCCCCCGTAGGTTTAGGTTACAGTCGTCAGGTTCTTCCACACACACAATCGGCACCGGCGACGATTTCACGCTGGCAGGGCTGTTTGAACCCACCAGCTTCAGAAAACCACCAGGGAATTTCTTAAATAGCTGCCTTTGCCCTTGCACGCGGGCACGGGTATCGACTTTTTCACGCAGGGCAGGTGTAGCCTCTACCATCGGCGTGAACTTCTCGTCCATGTACTCCTTGGCCGCACCCTCTTTCGGGAATAGCACCAGTATTGGGCTAGGGTCGGTGTCGATTGTCTTGCCCAAGAAGTTACCCAATACACCGGAAGTCCATGCGACTTGCGCGGATTTTTGGCAGCAAATCACTTGTACATTTGGATCATCAAGAGCGTCAAGCGGGCTATTTTCCCACTCAAGATATGGCGTAACGCCCAAAACGTATTTACCGGGTCGGGCTGCTTCAATACTCGACAAGTAGCGGAACTTATTCGCCCAGTCACGCGTTTTTACCTTACGCGGCGGACGCCATTTCTGGCATGCCTGCCGCAACACGCGTAACACGGTATCAGCCATCTGCACTTGCATCGTTGCTGTCGCTGTCTGCATCGTCATCGGCTCCGTAGTTCGCCAGCTTATCAAGCGCTCGGTAAATATGGGCGGCAATGGCATCTGGGTCGATTTCAACGCCAGCCGTCGCGCTCAATTCAGTGGCCAAAATATCAGGCATCGTTAAAAATTCGGTACGGGCAGCAAGTATATGATCCGACCAAGCGCGCTCAAACAACGCGGCCGGGGCAAGTTCGCCCGTTCTCTCTTTAATATCAAGCTCAATCGCATCAGCTTTAAGCCTGTCCAGTCTATCGCGCGGCTTCTCTTTGTTCAGTCGCTCAATTTCACGCTGAACCATCCAGCGGATAACTTCACTGCTTTCGTATTCGTTTGCCTGTCCTCGATTGTCGGCATAGCTGGCAACGGGTAAACCCTCTTTCTGCCAATCCGTCAACGACCGTTCGGACACGCCTAAAATCTCGGACAACTGCCTTTTATTAACCAGCATATCCAAGTCCTAAAAATGTACTTCAGACGGCTTGCCACCAGACCCAATATCAACGCATTCAAAAATGACAGGCCGTCTGAAACACACTAAAAAAACTGGGTGGACAAAGGCCACCCATAAAACTCACATCACACACAAAAATCATCGGAACAAAACCAAGTAAGGAAGCTAACGCCACCTGTCGCTTCACAAAAAACGCGGCGCGAATCACCCGCGTGTCCAACAACGGCGGAAGTACCTAACGGGCTGTTGCCACAGCATTTGCCAACTCCCTATCGAAGTGTTGACGATACTTGGACTGAACTGTACGTTCTGCCGTTTCGAAGTATTTAAATCGCTTACCATAGCTGGCACCACTCACATAAATCAGCAAGGGCTTAACCTTGCCGCGCTTACTACGCTGATAAAGCCCAGGCTCAAGCTTGCCATGCCGACAATGCAGCGCAAAGTGCGTACCCGCCGCTACGCCGGCAACCATGCGCCTAAACGTGCCAAGCGTTATGTTACCGTACTGATCCAGCTTGACCGCAGCCGGAACAATCTTCATTCCTGCAGGCATTAACCCACGGCCAATCAATAATGATTCCACCGCCTTCTGCCTACGGCTCCCACCTTCGATTTGTGCCGCAAGATATTTCGCAGCACTGCGCCCACGGCCACCGTCTTTAAAATCAACAACAGCAGTTAAATCAGCCTTACGCGCATACTTTCGGACAAAAACCGAATTCACGGTATAAGCTTTCGGAGTAGCAAAAACCGACTTCATTTCCGTTTGTTCGGCGGTCTTAACGTCTTTTGCCACAGCGTTTAAAGCTCGACTACACGCAAACGGCAATTGTTTTTTCTGCACATTATCAAACCAACGCACAGTTTCGCGGGCATCCACTTTAATCTTTATCATATCCACCCCAAAGAAATGGCCGTCTGAATGGCGGTTCAGACGGCCTATACGGGTAATGACAATAAAAAACTGTGGTCTCGTTACGCACGTAAACCACAGTCTGTCATAATTAAACATCAAATGTTACAACCCGTCAAGACAATTTTCTCAATAAAAATGCAATTTCAGGATTGGCCTCAAGTTTCTTGATTGTCCGGTGCAATGTTACACGGTAGTTTTGATGACTGACAACCGCCCCACACTGCTGCGATACATTAGCCGCTTTTTCCAACTGATTACCAACCGTTAAAAACTCAACCCGCACCACCGCCGCGGGCACTGCCGACAACCTAGACACATACCGATCAACAGTCATCGCAACCGCATCACCATCAATACCATATGGAATTTGCGAAAAAGCGTTTGAACTGCCGGGCAACGACACTCCAGAAGCCATCAACGCATTTAATTTACTCGAACACCGACCTGAAGAATCAAACCGGCCTAAACACCAATCTGCCCAATATTCCAACAGTCCATTAATTGTCATTCAATCCTGTATCAATCTCGCCATACAGTTACCCTGTAGCCCCATCAATTAACGCAGAGCTTTGTTTTATATGAATGAAATTATATCAAACCAAGCAACAACAACCAACAAAAATTAGATTGTCCACATTTTTCAAAATTTTTATCTGGTTTGTCCATACTTGTCCAGGGTGTTGTCCATAGCAAAAGCCTTATATTTATTGGTTTGTCCAGTTTGTCCATACTTTTTAAGTAAGTCCGTATGTGGAAGTAAAAAATAAAAATAAAAAACCATGTATACACAAAAAAGCGCGTAATGAAAAAAATCATTACGCGCGTATAAGGTTTTGACCCATGGACAAACTGGACAAACTGGACAAACCACGATTTATAAGGCTTTCAGAAGACCCCATAATATGGACAAACCATCAAAAATATGGACAAACCAAAATTACAACGACAATTTTTCTAAAATGCGGCCAAATTCCGCCACCTGATTGCCGTAATAATCCATCTTACTGACAGCATCCTCCGAATCACGGGCAGTATTATCCGTGTTAGGCTGTGGGAAGAGCTGCTGCATTTCCGGGCGCAACCAATTATGGGGCACCACAAAGATACGCAACCGCTTCTTATCATATCCGTTCATTCTAACCCAAGTTCTCACATCTTGTAAGCGCTTGGCCATATTTGAATAAAAATTCTTCTGGGTCATACTAAAAGTCTTAGTATCGTAGCACCATTTCTTATAAACCTTCCACAAATCCGCTGCCGCACAAGTAATAAAAGGCACATCAATATCACCATTATACCAATCATCCAAAAACGCCTCCCAACCCGGCTTATTCAGATTAATCATCCGACGTTTAATAGGCGTCATCAATGGCTTCGAATGCGGATTGAACGGCACACGCTCCCCCTGATCATTGGTGTACATCAACGGCAAAGCACATAAAAACGCAGCAAATTCCTCAATACCGCCATTTTTCAATTCTGCATCCAAATTAGCATACATATCATCCGTGAATTTCCGACTACAACCCGACACCATAAAACGACGGTCATTTGATTCAATCGGTATCGAACGCTCATCATTCGAAAAAATGATATACGAATTATAATCCGAATGTTTTTCAGCATCACGCCCTTTGCGCTCCACCATAATCACATCACTCGTAATCATATTTTTAAGCTTCCCGATGATATTCATTCGCTCATCAGACGGACTGATCTCTTCAAAAATTGTAACCAACGCAAACAGCAAAACCGCATTAAAGCGAGATTCCAGCGCATTTTGGTCAAGTTGGCGCAAATAATCACCAAACAAACCCTTAACAACACGCTCGCCAAACGTCGATTTACCCACCCCCTGAGTTTCAGAGATGAAAACCAAAGCCGTTGCAGGCTTACGTTCAGGCCAGCGGAAACGGCAAGCCAACCAATTCAAAACCCACTCAACAGATGCATCAGCCTTATTACCATTGCCGGCACATAAATTTTCAATCAAGCCAATGATATGCTTACACCCAGGGAAACGCGCCTTCAAATCAGCAATCGACACATCCTTGGCCGTCTCAACCTCCGGAAAAACCGCAGGCACAGGCAAACCACGAAACATATTGATATAATTGACTAAATTATCATCATTAAACGATACTCCACACGGCAAATCAGGCTCAAAAACATAATTTGAGATCGGGCATACCATTCGCGCCGGAGATTTCGACCAATCATCAAACTGCTCCGGCCACGCCGCCTTTACCGCCGCCAATGGCACAACCAAATCCAACTTAATATCAAAAGCATCAGTTGTCCCATCCAAATAAATATAGCGGTTAATCATATCCGCAAACATATCATCAATCTTGGCCAACGCCTCCAACTTCAACCGCTTACCGATGATTTCAGCCTCAAATTCCTCAACCTTTTGCCGTTTAGCCTTATAAGACCAACCAAGCACCGCCTCTTTGCCGAAAATCTTGCCCAACTGACGAAAACTAAAAATTTCCCCTGTTTTCAAAGAGATAACACGCTCTTTCAAGCCAACCTGAGCAAAATTATCCATCAATTCCTGCATAACCAAACCTTCACGACTACCAACAGACGAATGATCAACATCCGCCCCCGCGCCGCCCCCTTGGTCTTGTGGGTGCGGTGCATCGCACCCACTCATATTATCAGAAGGGCGTGGGAAGATTGTCGGGTCGGAATCATCCACAAAAGGATACGTCCGCAAAGCGGACATCACCGCCCGAACACTGGTAAGCGGCTCAGTATCCACCAACACATCAGCAATATCGTAACCACTTGGCCAAACGCCAGGACGTGGAATATCCGCGATTTCGACCGAACAGCCCAAATCAACCAATACCGCCGCAATACCCAACATCGCTGCCATACCCGGCTGTTCCAAATAATCCAAATACGGCATATCCCATTCGCTCAAACCCTCCTCAACATCTTTTTTTGACCGTTTTCGGCGCTGACTATCACAATCCGGCCAACACACCACCCTACGGCCGGCAAGTGGCTGCCAGTTGGATTTTTTCCAACCATTTGCACCACCGTGCCAAGACACCGCAACATAATCAGCCAAATCATGGCAATTTGCCGCCGCGTCCCGACATTTCTCCCCCTCGACCAACAAAACAGGCGCGGTCGGGCGGCGTGCCAAATCATCCAAACCATACAACGGCAAAGGCTCAAGCACACGACGATTTCGCCATTCTTGCTCGCCCTTGCCATTCTGGCACCATGCAAACGGCAGGTCTTCCTTATGCCCGTCAGTACCGATAAAACGCTGGATAACCATCAACGGACGGCCCTGCTCGTCACGATAAACTGCCTGCCGGTCAACCCTCTTATCCCTAGCGCGGAATTTAAACGACGACGAACCACGCAAAAAGCCCAATTTTGCCTCATCCACCGGCACAATCGGCGTCCACGTTTCCCGCGCACGACCAGATTTACCATAGTTCGGCGTACCATCCCAAAGAACACGCTCCACCGGTTTAAAGCCACCGATATTCAACCGTTCGGCCACAGCACGAAGCGCGTCTCCCTGATTACCGTGCGTAAACAAATAAGCATAGAGACTGATCAGATCCCCGCCGGCATCATCAGTCGCATAATCAGCCCAAGCGCCCGAATGCGTATTCACCGCAAACGAACCCAAATGACGGTCCGCGCGTGTCGGATTCAGCGCAAAAAACTCATGCCCCTTATACTTGCCACCGGGCAACCATTCCGCAAGTAAATTATCCACCGCATTCAAAGCAGCATCAGCAACAGATTTAAAATCTAATTTATTCATTTCAGACGGCCTTATACAAAATTTAGGCGTAAAAAAAGCCTGCCCCCCCCTCTAATGGAAAAGGCAGGTGGAAAAACATCCCGACATGGCGTATCGGAATCAGGGGTATTTCAAGACACAGTCACCAAAGGCGACAGAATTAACGTAAAGCCAAGCCGGTACCGCCGCCCTCAGCTTCCAAATCAGCCCAAAACCTTAACCAAGGCTGGGCACGCGCAATTTTGAAATCCAGCGAACGGCGCTCCAAAGCCAACTGCGATGCCAGCTTTCGCGCCTCATCGGCAGTACGCGGCACCGACAACTCAAACGGAATCACCGACGGCGGCAGCTGGTTCGGACAAACCGCCGATACAGCCGCCCGACCCGATACCAACGCATCAAAAGCACGGACAACCTGAAGATGAAATTTCGGGCTGATCCACATCGCATAGCTGTAAACCAACTCACGGCAGGCGAAAGTCCCTTGATTTTTTCCAAAACCTTTAATGGTTTTGATAAGTGGTTGATTTTTCATTGAACCCCATATCTGGGGATCACATTGTTCAAGCTCCAACTCTCGAATCAGCTCAGATGTTTGCAATAATCTAAGCCACCTATTCGGCTCATATCGTTTTTCACCGCCTGAAGCCTTATGCAAATCATTCAGGCAATACAAACCATCTGAAAGGCGGATAGTCTTATCAGCAATTACAATTTCATTCATTCTTAATCCCAAACATAATTTGCAAAATCATTAGGTCTCAATTCTTTAGGTGTCATCACACCTTTTTGAGCAACCTTCTTAGAAATTAAAAAACCAAATGGTTTTCTTAACGACATCCGCTTACGCATATAACCAAGACTAGTTCCGCAATCGAAAGCAAATTTCACTCTCTCTTCCTTGCTCAAACCTTTTAAATACAAACGTAACGGGCTGAAATCAATTTCTTGCATATAAGTCCCTTCTTAAATTTCCGTCATTTTACCTACAGGTAAATATAAAATCAATACCCATGGGGAATTTACCTCAAGGTATAAAGAAAGGAAAATAAAAGAATGGATAAATATGAATACCGCAGACTTCGTCTGCTCGAACTTAAAGATAAAAAATGTGACGGCAAAATAAGCGAACTAGCCGATAAGCTAGACCGCTCGGCTTCTTATGTTTCTCGAATGCTGTACGAAAAAGACAATCCGCATAGAAAACGGATTGGGGATGATATGCTCGATGTAATTACATCAGCATTTAATGTAAGCAAAGCATGGCTTGATGGAGAAGACAGCCACACAATAGGTAGTATTACCACTCAAAAAAATGACAGCACAACGTTAAATCTATACGACGTAGCCGCATCTTGCGGACAAGGACACATTAACCCCGAATTCCCCGACCTCCTCCGGTCGATAGAATTACCCAATAGCGCCCTACAAGAACTGCTTGGTACAGCCAATCTGAAAAACGTCAGCCTATGCCCGCCCGACGGCGACAGCATGGAACCGACTATTCCGCGCCGATCCATTACCCTGATAAAAACCGACATCGCCGAATTTACCAACAGCGGCATATATCTGATCACCTTCCAAGGCTATACCTACATCAAAAGGCTCGCACGCGGAAAAGGCGGCGTATTGCACGTCACATCCGACAATCCAGCCTACACAAAATCTAATTTTGATATATTGCCGGACGAATACGACCAATTAACCGTACACGGCAAATTTTGGAAAGTGTTGCCGTTGGATTTTTTAGATATATAGTTTTTTTAAGAAAAAGGGAACAAGAAAATGTCTGATTTGGTAGCCTTATGCGTCTTGGGCATGTGTACGTTTTACGCCGCGTGGCTGTCACTGGAGTTTTCCCACAAAAGTAAATTGCACCTACTCTGGACGATTCCAGTCGGCTTTTTCGGCTGCTTTGCCTCCATGGCGATATTCTCGCTCGCAATCAGCCAGTCTGATGACTTTTTATTTATAACGACAGTTTGCGTGGTATTTCTACCGTTCCCTCTTTGGCGGATACACAAACGCAGAGAAAAGGCAGTATTGCCGACAGAGCAATCCGCCCCGAAAGAGATACTCACGCCGTCATCGCTGTTTGAATCGCTCAAGAATATTAAAAGCAATACCGAATTACAGACGGCCTTATCAAAGAAAAACAAAGGCAGTGATTTACCGCCGCCCGAAGTCAGCGGATCTAAATATATCAATCCAAATCATCCTGATTTAAAACAGCATCACGAACCTTTTGTTGGTTGGCGAAGCGATTTAAAAAAAGAAATGAGCGGCTCCCATGATTTTGCCAGCAACAACGTACTTCCAAACGGCCTAAACCTTGGCGATAAGGTCTCTTTCTTCTATACCAACGCACAAGGCGAATCAAGCACCCGACACTTCGTCATCCATAATTTTGACGGTCTCTACCTAGAAGGCTGGGACTTGGATAAGCGTAACAGTCGAACTTTCCGAATTGACCGTATAGACGGTGGTATCGTAAAAATAAACACCGGCGAAGTATTTTATTTTTAATTTTTTTAAATAGCGCTTGCATTACTGCAATACAAAGGCCGTCTGAATATTCAGACGGCCTTTATTTATATAATATTTTCCCTATAGGTAAAATAAATATCAAAAATAATCAAACTGATATATTATTTTTTACCCTTGGGTATTGTAATTAATTTTCCCCTTGGGTATTATTCACACATCGAAACAAGAAACAAAGGAAACCCCATGACTTCAGAAAAATATACCGACCGCGCCCTACGCGCCAAACAAGTCGCTGAAAAGCTGGGGGTCAGCATTCCCTTTGTCTGGGCTAAATGCAACCCCGACAACACCCGCTATGACGCCACTTTCCCCAAACCCTTCAAAATCGCCTGCAACGTAACAGTATGGCTTGAATCCAACATAGACGCATGGTTGGCCGCTCAAGCCGCAAAAACCAACAACCCAAAAGGAGCCGTCGCATGACTACCCAAGTCCAAGAAACCTACCTATTGCGGATTGACGTAAACGCTAACACCACAACCAACTATCTGACCTACTACAGCTGCATCATCCACAACGAATCCGGCGAAAAACTCGTCAGAACCGGTGGACACCGCGAACCACAGCAAGCGGTAAAAACCGCACTCAAAGAATTAGTACAAACCATCCATTTAGGAAGCATGTGAAATGCAAAATAATTTAGAGATTAAAACAGGCCGAGTCTATTCAGCCAAACGCCCAAAAATCATCCACTTACCCTTTGAAGGAGATTTTTATAACGATCGACAAGTTATTCATTTTGACGGCATCACTGTTCAATACGATAGCTTAGAAGTCAAACCCGGACAAAATTACCCCAAAGTCCCATTAGAAAAATTTCAAAAATGGGCAAATGAAGATATTACCGAAATTATGCCCAAAGGCTCATGGAGAAAGGCTGATTAAATGAAACGTAAAATCTACCGCACAAAATATGGCCGGCTCATGCTGAAAATTCAAACACAGCATCGCAATAACTACCAATCGATATTCGTGCTTAATATCCCGAATTCACATTTCGAAGCAAGTGGGACAGTTAAATCGATCAACTCCACATGGCAATTCAAATTTCCAAATCGCTCAAAGCAAGACCGAATTTTTAAAGCATTAACGCAAGACCGCGCCGAAATGGTTGCAGAATCATTAATGGACGCAATCCCCGATATTTTTAAGAAAGGCCGTCTGAAATGAAAATCCGATACACACTAATAATCGCCATCCTAGCCGCCGCACTCGGTTATGGTTGCGCCCCGGCCATTGCCCACCACGAAAATACAGCCCCCCAAGAGTGCAATCCCGATTATGGCTGTATTGATTTTGACGCTCATCCCGAATTAATCGGCGGCGGATTGGTTTACGAACCATGAAACATAAAATACTAGACCCTTGCAGCGGTAGCCGCATGATGTGGTTTGACAAAAACGACCAACGCACTCTATTTGGAGACCTCCGCTATGAAGAACACACTCTTAAAGATCGAAACTACTCCCGGCATCTGGAAATTCACCCTGACATAAAACTGGATTTCAGAGACCTACCATTCCCCGACAACAGCTTCAAGATAATAGTTTTTGATCCACCCCATCTCATCCGCGCCGGGAATAAATCATGGCTGGCCCTTAAATACGGCAAGCTTACCCAAAACTGGCAAGATGACCTTAAACAAGGATTTGCTGAATGCTTCAGAGTATTGGAAAACGGCGGAATACTGATCTTCAAATGGAATGAAAACCAAATATCAAACAAAGCGATTTTAGAATTAACACCATACAAACCACTGTTCGGTCACACAACAAACAGAAAAGGTCAAACACTCTGGTTTACTTTTATGAAGGGTGAACAATGCAAATAGAATTTAGTATCTGACGAAAACCATGCCCACCATCATTAAATTGGCCCTAATCATTATCCAAATCATCATCGAACGCATTATCCGCCATCGGTTCAGCTACTGGGCCGATGGCACACCAAGGAAGCAGCATGAAAAAGAGAAAACGGTACCAACCCAAAACCTTTGACGGCATACCCCCACACATGATAGCCATCATGAAAACCAGCCGTCGCAGCCTGACCGTCAACGAAATCGACAAAGCCATTGCCCCACTGCTGAAGTACATCGACCACCTGAAAGCAGGAACAGCCAACGAGACCGACTTATGGGCTGCCTGCTGTACCAATTACCTCATGGTTGAATTAGTTCTCATCCTACAAAGTACCAAAATCCAAGCCGATGACACCGTACAAGAAATCGCCCGCATTAAACTAAGCATCGCCCGCGATTATTTTGTAAACCACGTCAGCGACACACTCGAAGCCCAACAACTCCGAAAAAACAACATTGGCCGCTTCGTAGCCACCGGCGACGAAATCAAAATACTCGAATCCGCCGTCGAACAAGCAATCGAAATATTAAGCTTGGCCGACTACGGCCACTTAATCCAAGCCCACGCCCAAACCGCGCCGCTACTAAACAAACTAACCAACGACATAAACCACAGAAATCAAAAACAGCAACAAAAACCAAACCACTGACAATACAAAGGCCGTCTGAATTTCAGACGGCCTGTTTCATAATCTCAACGCTGATAAAACATCTTCCAATTACTAAAGAAATCAGTTATCCCTTCCCCATGCAGCCGCGCTACTGCCTGATCATAATACCGGCGCAAATAATCACTATACCATTGCGCCAGTTCACGCCGCTCATTAAATCTGAATTCTTGAGCTGTCAGATAATGCGGCAAAGAAGAAAATCCCGCCCTCTTTAACGCCGATTTGCTCACATGCCCAAGCGCCAAATCCATCGTCAGAATATCCTTGCCATTCACTAGGCAGATATTCGTCATCAAGTGCCGGAAGCCGTGCATGGTAGCATTCGATTTACCGGCATGCCGGCCATCATAACCACACCGCTTAATCGCCTGATGCCCAAGCTTTACGCCGACAGTACCCGATACACTATCATCCCTCATGGCCGGAAAAACAAATTCATGCCGACCCGTTACCTCACGCAGCTCAGACAGCAATGCCACCGACCAATCAGACAGCGGAATCAAAAAATCATTCCGCATCTTCATATCTTCGCCTGGCATAAGCCAGACTTTACGATCCAAATCCACATTTTCCCACCGGCTGGCCACTATCGACCCACTCCGTGGCGCAATCAGCGCGGTAAGCAATACCAGATACTTGGCCAAAGCCGTAATTCTTTCATCTTTCAAGAGCGAATAAAAAAACAATGCCAACTCGCTCTCAGCCAAATGCGCTTCAGGCTTGGATTGATAAGGCGCAAGCAAACCCTTGGCCGTTTCGACAGGATTACGCCTATCACTGATAACTATGCCCTTACGAACAGCATAATCCCATACCGCTTCAGCAATCTGCATTACACGCGTTGCCCGCGCTGGTATATTCTTGGCATTCAGCCATTCCACAAACTCAGACATATCCAGCGCCGTAATGGCATTAATATCCGTATTCTTTCGGAAAAATTCATTGATATGCGCAAGGCTAGCCCTGTCGCCATCCAACGTATTTTTAGCCAGCTTGCCTACTCGAGATTCATACCATGCCGCGCCCAAATCGACCATACTTTGCCCACCGGCCGCCACCCGTGCCGCCTGTTTTGCAGACCGCTTCAGCGCCCCCGGGTCTATCCCATCATAAAGCTGCCGCTTTGCCTCAAAAGCCGCATCACGCGCCGCCTTAAGCGTCACGACCGGATAAACACCGATAGACAACACCTTTTCACGGCCACCGTACCGATATTTCAGCCGCCAGTATTTCCCACCGGCAGGATGCACAAACAAAAACAGTCCGCCGCCATCGTAAAGCTTATAAGCCTTATCCCCCGGCTTGGCCGTGTCAATTTTCCGCTGCGTTAAACGGTTGGATTCCGCCATTTTCCTAACCTTCACAAAATATACCCCAGAAAATCCCCCCTGATTAATGTTGCTTTGAGTGATTTTCTGTATATCGCCGTATATTACAGGCAAAATAAAAACCCGCTTAATATACTGTTTATAAGCAGGTTTGTACACTTATATATACGGCTGTATATTGTGACCGAATTTAAAAACCATTTTCCATCATGATTTCGCCGGGAATGCGGTTGCGGTGCATGGCGTAGCCCAAATCCATCAGGGCTTGGAAAGTGTCTTTGACCATTGCCGGATTGCCGCAAACCATAAAGCGCGTATCGGCTTTGGTAAACTTGAAGCCGACTTTTTCTTCCAAGCCGCCATTCTTCAGCAATTCGGGAATCCGTTTGCCGCTCAATGCGCCTTCTGTTTCCTCGCGTGTGGTAACCGGAACAAAAGTGAATTTATGGAAATATTCTTCAATCAGCGGATGCTCTTTCAAATCGGCAAGGCGCTGGTTGAAAATCAACTCGTCGGCGTAAGAGACGGAATGCGCCAAAACCAAACGGTCGAAACGCTGCCAGATTTCAGGCTGCTCGATAATGGAGAGGA
>ERZ773068.166-NODE-166-length-36308-cov-3.851764_pt1 | contig 36308 bp, 35 predicted proteins | sample MGYA00580620_ERZ773068 | MGnify/ENA primary metagenome ERZ773068 (study PRJEB29015, sample SAMEA2737983) | human oral metagenome | biome: human oral; feature: human-associated habitat; material: dental | place: China | collected 2101 ... | reverse complement strand
GCCATTGGTCATCCGATTGTGTCTTCCCTTTGGTCAGACCCATCGGATGCATTGTCGCCCAGAATGGGATTCTGTGCGCCAATGATATTCCCCTGAAAGTTCCCATAGAAGAAGGTTTGGCCCGAAGGGGTGTTCCCCCGTAGGGCCATTGGTCAAGAAACGGATTGAATCGAAGGAAAACATTCAAGGAAACGAACTTCAAGAACCAGAAGACGAACCATCAGCCAAGACCACCAAAGACCGTCTTCCGACCACAAACAATCCGAACCACGCCTTCAGACCCAAAAAGTCGAGGGAGGCTTTCTCAAAACGCAAAATTTGACACTGGAAATCAAGGGGTAAAATGAGCACTTTTTCGTGTTTTTGCACGTGGTCAATGTCCCCCACGAGGCCCCTTAACTACACAATCTTCTTATTTTCTTCACAATCTTGTAAGCCGTTGATTCTAAAGATGTTTTCCGATCGTTTAACAATCATTTTACAAAATATGATAAGATTTTGGTCCGATTTAACAAATTTTTCTGACCTAAGTCTTTGATTTTAAAGGAAAGAGCAAATATGAAGATGCGTTTTTGGGGTCTTTTAAATCGCTTTTTCTGAAATTGTTAAATCTCGGCTTGGCGGGCCTTCTGGCTGGCCTGTTCTGGAGCTGTCGGCTACATAAAAATTTGAACTATTGGAGTTACAGCCATGGTAGCTGTCATCAGCAAGGCGGATAACGTCTATATCCGTGTCAACGCGTCAAGGGAAGTTCGGTCGGCACTAGAGACACAGTTCGCCCGTTTTGTCAAAGGCTATCGCTTCCAGCCAAAGTACAAGGAGGGTCTGTGGGACGGCAAGATTCGGTTCTATAGTGCCACTTCTGGGCTGATCTATGCTGGCCTGATTCATGACGTAATCGAGCAGCTACAATCCTTGGGTGAGAAACTGACATTTGAAGACGGTGTGAAAGAGATGTTCAGGGGCTTTGACCCCAGCGAGTATCTGGATTCGCTGGAACTGTCGGCCCATGGCAACCGCATCGAGTTCAGGGACTACCAGAAGGCCGCCATCAAGGCCGCCCTGAAGCAAAGCCGTCGGCTGATCCAGTCTCCAACAAGTTCTGGTAAGTCCAGCGTCATCTATGGCATCGTTCGGACGCTTCTTGATGTTGAGTTAGACCGAGAGAAAGTTCTGGTGGTGGTTCCGAACATATCCCTTGTGAACCAGCTGAAGGCCGACTTCAGGGACTATTCCACCCTAAACGGCTGGGATGTTGAAGCAAATGTGTCCGTCTCCACGAGCAAGGACAAAGACAAGTTCGCCAAGGTGAGAAACGTTCTCATCACCACATGGCAGAGCATCTACAAGCTGGATCGGGAATGGTTCGACCAGTTCGGGGCGCTGATTGTCGATGAAGTCCATCAGGCAACCGCCAAAAGCCTTGTTGAGATCGGGAAGAAGTGCCAAGCGCGGTATCGGATTGGTCTGTCTGGGTCCATCGATAGTGATGACACCACAAGCGAAATGACGCTCCGTGGCCTGTTCGGCGCCAAGTATGTTGCCACCACCACCAAAGACCTGATGGCTGAAGGAACGGTTGCTCAACTGAATGTGGTCGGTGTACAATGCCAATGGGGCCACATCGGATTGAAGGGTGACTACCAGCACGAAATCAAGTGGCTAGCCAAACAGCAGATGAGAAACGATCTCATCGTGAACAAGGCCAACGAATTGGAAGGTAACGTGCTGATCCTGTTCTCGCTGGTTGAGGCCCACGGTAAGGTGCTACAGAAGATGGCAGATGGTGCTGGCAAGGAAGTGTTCTTCGTCTATGGGGGCGTTGATGGTGAGGAACGGGAACGGATCAGGAAGCTTGCAGAAACCCATAAAGGGTGTATAATACTGGCTTCATACCAGACATTTTCGACTGGGATCAACATTCGGAACATCAATCACATCATCTTTGCCTCGCCGACCAAATCGTTTACTCGTGTCATCCAGAGCATCGGCCGCGGTCTTCGGACCAGTGAGCGGAAGACGCATTGCACGGTCTGGGATGTGTTCGATGAGATAGACGGTGGGAAGAACTACACCTACAAGCATTTCTTGGAACGTGTGGAAATCTACATCAAGGAAGGCTTTGAATACGATGTTCAACAATTGGAGTTAAAAGCAAATGACTGAAAACACTGAAGAAATCGTTGATGTAACTGAAAGCCTGCGTGACGGTCTTCGCGTCCTCCATGCATTCGGTGAACGGATCATCGGGTATGTGACGGAAGGCGAAGACGGTTTCTATCAAGTCCAGCACGCCACAGAAGTTCTCTTTGATGGCGCCCGCACTTCTTTCGCCACGTTTGATGCCCCGTTCTGCGAATCGTCTGCCGTTCTTATCCGCAAGGGCGCGGTTGATGTGATTGCAGAGCCGTCGGAAGCGATGTATCGGGATTTCATCATGTGGCTGTCCGACGCGAACAAAGAACACACGGTGCACTGAATGAAGATTGAAGACATTATGGAAGAAACCGAGGCCGCGCTTCAGATCGATGAAACGCGCCTCGACAAGGAATCGCTGGAAACGCCGAAGATTTACGGTCGCCTTCTGCGTCTTCGAACCCAAGAGGCTTATACGCTGATGAAGCTGAAATGGCAGCTTAAGCAACTCTATCAGGATAAGCGGGACTACTACCTTGGGCGCGCCAGCCCAGAAGTGTATAAGGCAAAGCCGTTCGATCTGAAGATTCTGAAGTCAGAAGTTGACACGTATGTCAATGCGGATGAAGAAATCGGTGACGTGTCGCTGAAGATCGAGATGCAACAGGAAAAGGTGAAGTATCTGGAAGACGCACTGAAGCAAGTAGCGAATCGTGGTTTCCAGATCAAGAATGCGATTGATTATCAACGGATGATGAATGGGGGTTAAGAGTATGACTGAAAGCATCAGTGCCAAAGTAGTTGCGGATAGTGTGTCTCCAGAAGGCAAACGCATCACAACGTTCGAACTGGAATACCATCGCTACATTCTGGCCGAACTCAACACACATTCCATGACGGCGCGTAACACCGCATCCAGCCGCGCCATCCCGATTCAACGCATGATTGATCTGGTCATGGAACAGCCAGTGAACCCCGTTGAATGGGGTCGCAACCGTGCTGGTATGCAAGCAACGGAAACGCTGGATGAGACCGAAAGCAAACTTGCCGAACACGTCTGGGATGATGCCCGTCGTGCCGCGGTGCGTTATGCCACCGACCTGATGAATCTTGGTGTTCACAAACAAGTGGTCAACCGACTGCTTGAACCGTTTCAGAAAGCCAAAACGGTTCTGACCGCCACCGAACTGAACAACTTCTTCACGCTTCGGAGACACTGCCTTTCGACTGACAGTGAGATTTTGACCGCAGTCGGCTGGAAACCAATCGCCGATGTGAAAGTCGGTGAAAAGGTAATGAGCTTGAATGAATCTGGTGTCGCAGAACAAGCAACGGTGATTGATACAGTGTATCAGAAATCGGACGGATTCGCCTTTTCCATCAAGGGGCAGTCCGTTGATATGCTGGTATCCGAAGGTCATAAAGTTCTTTTCCTAAACGAAGATGGGCGGATTTGCAAAGATACTGCAAAAAATCTCGAAGGAAAACGAATTCGAATCCCAAAAAATCAATTCGGTATTTCAAGTCGATGCAATGAAAGAAGCGTAGAATTTTCGGAGGGGTATATCATCGGTGCCATGCTTGGAAATGGGTGGCTGATAGAACATGAGAAAACAAGGAATTACTACGTTGTTCTCTCGAAAGGCGGTGAGCACGCAGACCGTGTTCTGAATGGTTTTCTCGGGCATGTGAAAGCTGTTTTTGGGGATGTTTCGTTCAAGCGCAAGACAACATCATGTGAAGAAATTCACATTTCTGGGAAGCGGGTGTTTGAATGGTTCAAACCAATCATCGGCAACAAATCGACAAAAAAACATCTACCAGTCGATTTCAGAACATTTTCAAAAGAAAAACTTGTCGGCATTTACAGGGGTCTTGTTGAAACGGACGGCAACATACTTTCAAGAACGGGCGGCGAGAAATTCTATACAAGTTCGAAGCAACTGGCGAACGATTTTCAGGAACTTCTTTTCTACATTGGGTGGTCTGGTTCAATCACGACACAAGATCGGGTTGGAAGGATTTCACGTGGGAAGGATTCTCGACAACTGGAATATTGCATTGAAACAAAGAATATTTCCTACGTCTGCCATGTGAATAAGAACCGAAACTCACCGATGCTGAAGACACCAATTGAGAAAGTTGCTTATGATGGTGATTTCGCTTGCGTGACTTTGGAAAAAAATAATACCATTCTTGTTAGAAGAAATGGTAAAGTTGCTTGGAGCGGAAACTGTGACGCCCAACCTGAAATCCGTGTGCTGGCCGAACGGATGAAAGAAGCGATGGATGCAAGCACACCGAACCAGCTTCAGTATGGCGAATGGCATACCCCATACTTCGATACTGGCTTCTGGTCTGGCACTATCCACGCCGTCAGTTTAGAAGACGCGCTTGCCATCAGTTCTTCTTGCTGCGCACAGGTGTCGTATCGAAAACTTGACCAGTCCATAGAGAAAGCCCGTGACATTTACCACAAACTGGTTACCAGCAAACCAGTTCACGCTTCTGCCTTCGCCCACTGCGCCACACCAATCAAGAATTATTCTCAACAAGGCGTAACGCATGAACGCATCGATGATGGTACGCTGTGGTCTGGTCAGTTCCAAGGTTGGGTGCAGTATCGCCAACTGATCGAAGAGAACTACATCAAGGGCTGACCGTTCGTCTGTCAGAATCCGATGGACGGCCTTGACACCTAAACAAAACTGGTGCACAATGCCGTCCATCAACTGGAGCAACATCATGATCAACGTCACGCAAGTCATCAACGACAAACTTCAAAAGACCACCCATCGGAACTACGAATGGGACGGCAGGAAACTGTATCTGGTCGGTTCCATGTCGTATACTGAAGTTGAAGGCAAGAAAGAAGCCGACGGCAGCATGACTTACGCCATCCCCGTGATTGGTAGCAGCAAACTGAAGATCAACAGCAAACAGTTCTATTGACAAGGAACACAGGTGGTAGTAAGATACCACCTATCAACTTCATCGGAGCAAACACCATGAAAATCGCTTTCTCTGGTGCACACCGCACTGGTAAGACAACCATCGCACAACTGGTCGCCAAACACCTGAACACGGCGTATGTTAGCACGAAACCAGCCACAACCACTGCCATCGATATCAAGACGCTGGAAGGACTGAAAGGCCAACTGGCCCTGACGAATCGTCTGCGTGTCCAGACGGATATGATGGTGAAGATGGGCGATCTGTATACGAACAACAAAGGCGGCTTCTTTGATCGTTCGATGGTAGACGTTCTGGCCTATACTCTGGTGCACCTTGATCGCATCAACGAAACCTACAGCCCAGACCGCCTTGAACAGCAACGCATCGGAACGCTGATTCGGAATCTGGTGGATCGTCTGGTGATGGCCGACTTCACTTTCATCACCGTCCCAAATATTCCGTTTGTGAATGAATCTGGCAAGGCTGGTCTGGATACCCAACAGGAAGTACAAGAATGTATTGAATGGGTCGCCAAGACGTATCTGGCACCAAACCGCTACTTCATCCTTCCCGATTGGGCAGACACTGCTAACGCCAAACTTGCTGTAATCACCGATGTTCTCAAAGCCAAACGCGTCAAGGGAGTTTAATATGTCGTTCCTGTTCCATGGTGTACCAGCGGATGATCAAGAATCCGCCGAAAAAGAGTTTGCTATCATGACATACAATGACGATGTGGATTACAAAGCGTGGTTCTGGGTGGAACCACAATGGGAGCGGGTTCTGATGCCCACGTTCGACGAGGACACGTGGTATGTGGTTGCCGACAAAGAACCAGAGTTTGACCCAGAAGACGAAGGGGCGTTTCAAGAATGGCAGAACAACCAGTAATCAAACCAGCAGATACAAAGACGATCGCCGACGGAACCATCGTCTACTTTCCGAATCTGGTCCGCCCGTGGCAACCAGAGCAGATGATCTACTACGGTCCGACGTTCGGTGCCAACCTTCACCACATGAACGCGGAACTGATTCACACTTCGGCAGAAGCGGCAATCCAGCACGCTAACGCACTTCTTGAAGCCAACAAGGCTTTGATCAAACGTAATGAGGAAACACAATGAGCGTAGAACAAGGCACTTTCAACATCCCCAGCAGCCCCGCCGATAAGAAAGCCATTCGTGATGTGCTGCAGACGATCAGCGACAGCTATACTCGCATTGAAGCCGAAAAAGACCTGATCAAGGAAGAAATCGTCGGTCTGGCAGAAAAGTATGAACTGCCGAAGAAGCTGCTGAACAAGATGGCCCGCGCCTACCACAAGCAAAACTTCCGTGAGACTGTGGACGAAGCGGATGACTTCCAGAACCTGTATGAAAACATTGTTGAACTGCCGAACGAATGATGACAATACAATTCATGATCGTCTGCGTTGTACTGGTCGGTATGATCGTGGTAATGCTTGACAACGACGACACTGCTTAACACCACTTACGCGAACCCAGAAAGGACGAAAAATCCAGAAGGGTTCGCGTTTTGCTATCTGCTTGATTCGTAAGACGTTTGTGTCTTGGGTTGCTGGTTGGTGGCGGAAGCCGCCTGTCGGTTCTGGTGGTCCGCGTACCTGCGAGTATTGACGCAGACGGATCAATGACTTATAGTTGTACTAGTCGCACCTCTCGCAGGTGCGTGGATTGAAACCGTCTTGGCATTGGTCAGACCGTTTGTCAAGCGGGTCGCACCTCTCGCAGGTGCGTGGATTGAAACAAGGTTGAGGGCGGTAAGGTTGAAGGTCACAATAGGTCGCGCCCTTTGGGTGCGTGGGTTGAAGCAAACTGTCTGGCGTTAAATACATGATACACAAACATTTTCCATCCAAAAGGTACCAAAATGGAAGATTTTTCCGCTAAACCCTACTTCGACGATTACAACGAAGCGAAGGGTTTCCACAAGATTCTGTTCAAGCCGTCTGTAGCAGTGCAGGCCCGCGAACTGAATCAGATGCAAGAAATCCTGCAACAGCAGATCGCCCGTCTTGGGACACACCTGTTTAAGAACGGTTCTCGCGTTGTTGCTGGCCAAAGCCGTCTGAACGGCAATGCTGCATATGTGCTTCTGGACACCACCGAAGACCTGCAACCAGAGAAAGAACTGACACAAGACTTCGATGGCAAGACGCTGAAGGCGACTATCCAGATGACCAAAAAGGTCAATGGCAAGACGCTGGCCGTTATCGTCTATAGCAACAGTGCCACCCGCGTAGTTGCTGGCGAAACCCAGAACGTCACTGCTTTTGACAAGTCGCTGCCGCTGTCGTACGACGGTCAGTCTGGTGTAGTGACCATCACAGCCGACGGCTCTACACCAGCCACTGGCCCAGCAACGTTCCTTGTGGTTGACGCTGGCGTGTTCTTCGTTGATGGTTACTTCGTCTACACCGAGAAACAGTCTACCTTGATCAGCTATAATGAGAAGCGGATCAACAAGAAAGCTGGTTTCCGTCTGGTGAAGGACATTGTTACCGCATTCGACGATTCGTCACTGTATGATAACGCCACTGGCGCCCCGAACGCGGCAGCACCTGGGGCGGATCGTTTCCATATCGGGCTTGAACTGACCACGCTGGAACTGGACGATGAAGCCGACTTCATCGAAATGATTCGGTATGAAAACGGTCAACTGCGCGTTGCCAAGCTGGATGTGCAATACAACGTTCTGGAAGAAACGCTCGCACGTCGGACGTATGAAGAATCTGGTGACTATGCTGTTCGCGGCCTTGAAATCCGCGTGACCGACCACCTGAAAGACGATCAGCACCCAGACGGTTTCCGCACCAAAGAGGAAGGCGGTGACGATAACAAACTGGCAATTGAGATTGCCGCTGGTAAGGCATACGTCAAGGGTTACGAAGTTGAGAACCTGACCAGTCTGTATCTGGAAGTTGACAAGGCCCGCACGCTGGAAACGGTCAAGGTCCAGAACAACGTGATTCAGGCCAATGAAGTCGGTGAGTATATCCTTCTGGCTGCTGGTAACCAGTTCTTCGACATGAGCAAGACGCCTGTTCTGTGGCTGACCGCTGGTCAAGAAAACACCGCAGATGTGATTGGCTATGCCATTCCAAAGTTTATCGAATCGATTTCTATCAGTGGTCAGACGATTTTCCGCCTGTATGGTTCGTTCCAACTGTCCCAGTCACAAACGTTTGGCTGGCAACACGTTGGCGGTTGGAAGATTAACGACGTGAAAAACGGCCCAGTTCTGCAAGTGGTGACGCTTGATCGGATCGTCGGTTCGTTTGTGGTGAACGACGCCCAACCACTCACGTCGCATGTCGGCTACACACCGTATGCTTGGGATGCAAGCAACCGCACCTTGTATCTGAAGAAGTCTGCTACCGCTGGCGTGTTTGACATTAACCGTCAAGTGGTGAAAGGTTCTGCTTCTGGTTACGTCACTTCCCTGACCCAGAAGGTTACTGCCGCTGGCGGTTCTGGCAACCTGATCCCGCTGACCATTGGGAACGTGAAGACCACGAAGGACGCTCAAGGCAACTTTGAGTTGACTACTGGTGTCGGCTTCAACGTCGCCATTCGGACGAATGCCCAAGGCTACGGTGCATACGATTATCTCGGTTCTGGTGTGTTCACTGGCAACCCAATCTGTGCACATACTGGTCAAGACAATGCCTATTTCTCGAACATGGTTAACATCGAGAACGAAGGCAAACGTCTGGTCATCAACAATGCACAGTATCCTAACGCTACGTTCTCTGTGTCTGCCAACCTGAACAAACAGGTAGCCGTGCGGAGTAAGACGCTGGTTGAAGGGAATACGGTGATTGCCAAGCCAAGCAATCGTGAAATGGTTCTGGAACACAAGGACGTGTACCGTATCAAGCACGTGTACGTTTCAAAGAACCTGAACACACCTGCCGCCAACACGGACAAGGACATTGGCCAGTATTTCAACCTGATCAATGGCGATAGCATTGAGTTCTACGGCAATACCCGTCTGAAGGCACAGAACGGCTTTGCGATCCCGTCTGGTCAACTGCTGGTTGTGTATGAGTATTTCCTGCATTCCGTGGGTGACGTATTCACTGCCGACAGTTATGAATCGCTGAAGGACAATCCGACGGATGAAAACGATGTAACCCACATCGGCCGCATCCCGACGTTCCAGACGAGAGAGAAGAGTTATCAACTGGCTGACATGCTCGACTTCCGTCAGTCGCCGCGTGATGGGTTCTTCCTTGTTCGCGTGAATGTCACGGAAAACAGTGATGAAGCGCTGGTTGACTATGACTTCCAGAACGTGGTGAAGAAGAACGCCAAGGTATACAGCCCAGTGTTTCCCGAAACCGCCGTCGTGAAGGATGTGGCCGCCGACAAAATCGTGATGACCGAGAAAGCGTCCAAGACTGGTAGCTTCTATGCGGTGATTAATGCACAGAACGCCGCGAATCCTGCGGAAATGTTCGCAAACTCGATGAACATCATCAGTGCTGTTACTGGTCAGTCGATCGTCTATGACGCTTCGTACTTCGTGGACCGCTGGGACCGTGTTGTAATCTACAAGAACGGCGAGATTCGTTATGTGTACGGTGTACCTGGGGTTGAGCGGTATCCAGAAGTTCCAGTTGACGCCATGTCGCTGGCCACGCTGATCGTCCCAGCCTATACCCGCCAAGCCGCCTTCGTTCGCTATCGTGCCGATGATAACCGTCGGTACACGATGCGTGACATCGGCAAGCTGGAAAAACGGATTGAGAATCTGGAATATTACACCAGCCTAACCATGAAGGAACTGGAAACAAAGGACATGAAAATCACGGATGCGGAAGGTCTTGACCGTCACAAGTCGGGCTTCTTCGTCACTGATTTCTCTGATTTCGGCGTATTCAGCCCATTTGAGAATGGTTTCCAAGCAACGCTGGTTGCCGAGAAACAAATGGTGACGCCGCTTGAATATTCGGATAGCATCGGTCTGAAGTTCAACAAGACGCTTTCCAGCAACTATGTGATCAAGGGTGATAAGGTCTTCCTGCCTTATACGCATGTGGTTGAAATCGAACAGCCATATGGCACTTCGACTGAAACCATCAACCCATACATGATCATCAAATGGAATCCGCAAACCACGCTGACACCAGCAAGGGACGTATGGTACGACACGAAGTTTGAAGCACCAGTTACCAACGTGCGGAACATCATCAATCAGCAGTTCAACCATACCTACGTGAACGCCCGCGACGGGAAACCGATGCGGATCAACCCGAATAGTGTTTCTGGTCTGTATGGCACGTCGCACTGGACCGATGGTCGGATGAGCGTTACGCAGGGTTACAAGAATGCTGGTACTAGCACGACGCAGACGGTAACCACGACGCAGACGGTCTCACGCCTGACGAGGATTCTTGGTCATTCTGTGGCCCCGTTCATGCGGTCCAAGACGGTTAGCTTCAACGTCAAGGGATGCAAGCCAAACACCCGTTACTGGGCGTCGTTCGATTCTGTGGACGTGAACCAGTATTGCCGCCCAGTTCAAGCCAATGGTAACGTCGGTCGCTGGGGCGAAGCGCTCGTTTCGGATGCGATGGGCAACCTGATGGGTGAGTTCCAGATTCCAGCCGAGACGTTTGCGACTGGTAAGAAGACGTTTGCACTGGCCGACGTTGACCTGAAGAAGTTCCCAGATACTGCGACAGATTGTGAAACCGCGGCGACGTATGAAGCCATGGGCACCACAACCACGATGCAAGAACAGATTGATGTGGTGAACAACATCACCCACACGGTGAATACTGTTACAACACTGCAGCATGTTCGCGTCGTTTCGCAGGCTGGTGATAGAAACTTCGACGTTGGATACAACGATATCCGTGCTTCTGGCGACCCGCTTGCCCAATCGTTCTTCACGAAAGGCATTGCTGGCGCTGGGATGTATGTCACGAAGGTCGATGTTTACTTCAGCAAGAAAGACCCGATCGCACCTGTCTTCATTGAACTGCGTGAAATGGTTAATGGTTACCCAGCAACCCAACGTATCAAGGGTTCTGTTGTGGCCATGCCGCCAGAGCAAGTGAAAGTGTCCGACGATTCGCGTACGCCAACGACGTTTGAGTTTGATCAACCTATTTGGCTGACCGCAGATAAGGAATACGCGCTTGTGGTGTTCGGTGATTCCCCGCGGTATCGCGTGTGGATTAGCCGTATGGGTGAGAAAGTGGTTGATGCTGATCGGATCGTCTCGACGCAGCCGCTGATGGGTTCGCTGTTCAAGTCGCAGAATGCCAGCACTTGGACGCCTTTCCAACTGGAAGACCTGAAATTCCGCCTGCACCGCGCCAAGTTCAACACGAACGTAAGTGCTGACTGGGTGTATGAGAACGAAGGTTCTGCCCATGTTCGGAAGGTGAATCTGGGAACGTTTGTAAGCACTGCTGGTAGCAAGTTTGTTACGGTGCAGCATCCGAACCACGGTCTGCAGACGAACGACAAGGTTACCATCAAAGCTGAAGACGGCATCGGCCAGACGGCCAACAGCCCAGCACTGACGGAATCGTTCAACGGAATAGCGTTCTCAAGCATTGTCGGAACGCATGTGGTAAAATCGGTGGTTGATATCAACAGCTACCAGATTGAACTGCAGACGGCCGCAACTGCTACTGGTAAGTTCGAAGACGTTGGTCGCTATGTGTACATCAGTGGTTCCGTGAACTACTACGCAACTCGCCTGAACGCGGTTGAACTGGTGGTCCCCGATACCCAGCTGAAATACACCGCTTCGCTGGTTTCGGGTAAAGACTTTGACGGTGGTCAAACACCGAAAACAAGGATTGCAGACTTCCAGATGAAGAATGGGGATGTGGTTGAACTGCAAGACGTTTGCCTTGTACAGTCTGTTGAGAATGAGACTGCGAAATCAGTCACAATCACCGCCGCTGCCAAGACGAACAACGATTACCACAGTCCGACCCTCTCGCTGAACGATAACTCCCTGATCGTCGCTTCCCTGATGCTGAACAAGCCGCAGAACGACAACAACGGGGCAGCAATCGCCAGCAAGATCGTTACCCAGACAGTTCGTCTGAAGACCGCGTCAGACACGCTTCGGATTCTGACTTCAGAGAACAAAGCGACGCTGGATGACATTCAGGTTTATTACCGCACCACTGCGAACCGCGACATAGAGGAACGTAGCTGGACGAAGGTAGAAGCACTGAAGACGGTGACGAACCCCGACACTGAAGGTTTCATTGAGCATGAACGTCGAGTTGAGCACATCGCTGCTTTCGACGAGTTCCAGATCATGATTGCCTTCCAAGGGACCAACTCTTGCCGTAGGCCAGCTCTGAAGGAACTGCGTGTGATCGCCGTGGCTGGCTGATAACGTTTCTCGACTAGGTACCTTTTGAGGCCACCTGATAGCTTCGGCTTGACGGTGGCCTTTTTCTTTGGTATCATCCGATAGATACGAAATGCGCCCTTGTTGGGCGCTCACTTTGGGAAGAACGAGTATGGAACTGAAAGTCAAGGGACATGACGGTTTGGTGCGAAGTGAGCAGGGGGCCATCATCAATACGGATGAAGCCGAACTGATCAAATATCGCCAACGGAAGATTGCCCTACTGAAAGAACGGGAACGGGATAACGAAATCCAGTCAATCAAGAACGAATTGAAAGATTTGCAGGCGATCATGATGGAACTGCGTGATGCGGTTCTCAAGGCCGCCAGATAAATAATTTGGTCCATTTTAACGTTAAAGGATACAAACATGGCAATTAGTCTTAGTCCTTCGGTAACCGTTAAGGAGCAAGACCTGACGCTTGTAACACCAGCCGTTTCGACTTCCATCGGTGCGTTTGCTGGTGCTTTCCGTTGGGGTCCGATCAACGAACCGAAGATTGTAGATACTGAAAAGTCTCTGGTTGAGCAGTTCGGTGCACCAGACCGCACTTCGCGGGTTGACTTCCTGACCGCTGCTTCGTTCCTTGCTTACAGCAATAACCTGCGTGTCGTTCGCGTCGGTGGTACCACTGCAAAGAACGCCTCTACTGGCGCCGCTGTGCTGGTTGAGAACGCTGCCGATTACGAAGAAAAGAAAGCCGCGCTGGATGTGGAGTTTGTCGCAAAGTACGCTGGTTCGCTGGGCAACAGCCTTCGTGTGTCAGTTGCTGACGCTGCCACCTTCGCTGACTGGCCGTATGCTTCGCTGTTCGGTTCACGGATTGAGCAAGCCAAACAAGGCACGCTCACCCAAGACGCCGACAAGGTGACGTTCACTGCCCCTGAAACCACTTCTGGCATTCTGGTGGGTATGACCGTTACTGGTGCTGGTATCGCCGACGGCACGAAGGTGAAGTCGGTCGATTCTGTTTCCCAAATCACCCTGACGAAGAACGCTACTGCCGCTGGTACCAATGCCGCACTGACGTTTGTGCAGTACACTGGTGCCCCGAGCACGTCGCAAACGGTTGCCCAGCGGGGCGGCAAGAACGACGAACTGCACGCAGTGGTCATCGATGAACTGGGTGAATGGACTGGCACCGCTGGTGCCGTTCTGGAAACGTATCAAGGCATTTCCAAGTCGGCCGACGCCAAAGCTGTTGATGGTACGTCGAACTACATCGAGACCGTGTTCAACCGCCAGTCGCTGTATGTGTACGCTGGTAGTAAGAAACTCGGTACCGATTTCGGTTCGCCCGCTTCAACGAACTTTGCTGACATGGCCGCCGCGTTTAACAAAGCGCTGTCTGGTGGTGTTGACGGTAACGATTCGATCACTGTCGGCGCACGGATGAAGGCTTACACCGAGTATGAGCGTAAAGACTCGATCGATATCAATCTGATTATCGTTTCTGGTCTTGCAAGTAATGCCGATGCCCAGCAACTGACCCGCCACTGCATTCAAATCGCAGAGAAACGGAATGACTGTATCGCGCTGTTCGGCCCGTCGCTGTCTGCTGCTACTGCCAAGGGTCGCGAACTGGCTTCTGTGCTGGCGTTCCATGCTGGCGTGAATCCGTCAACCTATGGCGTTACGTCTTCGGCTTGGAAACTGATGTATGACCGCTTTCATGACGAAAACGTGTACGTGCCGCTGTCTGGTGATCTGGCTGGTCTGTGCGCCAACACGGATGCCGTTGCCGACCCGTGGTTCTCGCCTGCTGGCCAAAACCGCGGTTTCATCAAGAACGTAGTCAAACTAAGCTTCAACGCAGGATCGAAAGGGGAAAAGGATAGCCTCTATGTTGCTGGTATCAACCCCGTGGTTTCCCAGATCGGTTCTGGTACGTACCTGATGGGTGACAAAACGTTCGTGTCGAAGGAAGTGATGACTTCCCGCATCAACGTTCGCCGCCTGATGCTGTACGTTGAGAAACGCATCGAAGCGATGATGCAATTTGTGCTGTTCGAGCAGAACGATGCTTTCACCCGTCAACGGTCGGTTGCTACTGTTGAGCCGATGCTGCTTGAAATTCAGGGCCGCCAAGGTATCGCAGAATTCCGCGTGGTCTGCGACGAAACGAACAACACGAAAGCGATTGTTGATGCTAACAGGTTCGTGATGGACGTTTTCCTGCGCCCGACGGCTTCGATTAACTTTATTGAACTTCGGTTCAACGTGGTTAATGGCACTTTCAACTTCACCCAGAACTGAACGAAAGCAAATGATTTGAAAGACGAAAGCCCCCTTGGAGCAATCCTCGGGGGCTTTTTGTTGGGGTGTGGTTGACATGAAATGATAGGTGTGCTAGTATTTGGCATCTTGAATGAATCATGGATGAAGCAATGAAGCAGTTCACTTGGAAAGACTTTGAGAGACCAGATGGGACGATCAAACGCAAACGTTCAGCTGAACAGAAGGCGTTTCTTGCTGCAGTCGTTGCTAGTGGCTGGCCAGACATTCCGACCTGGTTCTATTGTAGTAAGAATGGCATTCCGTGCAAGACATGTGTCGTTTGTGGGGCCAAGCTGAATGTCTTAAGTGTTAAAGATGGGTTTGGGTATCGCGGATGGTGTAGTAAAGATTGCTTCAAGAAAGATAACGCAGAAGCATATGAACGTCGTGCATCCACAAACATAGAACGTTATGGATTCTCAACCCCAGCCAAGAATGAAACTGTCCGTGAAAGGGTGCGCGAATCTTGGGCGACCAAGACTGATGATGAGAAGCAAACAATCGTCGAACGTCGGTCTGAAACTAGTTTGAAGAAATATGGAACGAAATACCCATCACAATCTGACAAAATAAAGGACAAGATACGCAAGACAACAATTGAGCGGCACGGCGGGTTTGGGCTTCAGGCAAACAGAGAAGTGTATGAACAAACAATGCTTGAACGTTATGGCGTAACGTCGCCCCTCAAATCAGAAGCAATTCGTTCCAAACACCGCGAAACATGTCTCAATCGATATGGTGTCGAGAATGTATCATCCACTAAGATTGTTCGGGATAAGGTTAAAGAGACGATGCTGCAGTCATATGGCATTGGTGTCCAGAATCAACAGCATCTAAACAGAGAATACCGCGATGGTGTCACCATTCTTGAATTTCTCAACGACAAGAAATCCCTTGAAGCACTTTATTTCAGTCGCGGAATTGTTGGAACATCTGTGGATTTGGGCGTATGCCCCAGAACTGTTTATAACTACCTTAATAAACACAACATCCCACGACGCAGGGGGCCGTCTTCATTGGAAACTTTCTTCATCGACAACCTGGGAGAAGATGTTGTTAAGAACGACAGGAGCTTGCTTGACGGCCTCGAAATCGATCTTTATCTACCAGAGTATAGAATTGGAATTGAATGCCACGGTGAATACTGGCACGCCAGCAATTCTAAGTTCCCCAAAGCATCAAACTATCATTTCCAAAAGTTTCTTCTGGCCAAATCAAAAGGAATACGTCTTTTCCAGTTCTGGGGTTTTGAAATCATAGAAACCCCAGAAAATGTTCTCGAAACAATCGAGAAAGCCAAGAACGGCTTCAAGCCAGATGCTGAACACGGGTTTATCAAAATTGATAACATGAAACCCTTCATCATTGATGGGAATCTGTATCACTTGGAAGAACCAAAAATGACAGTTTGGAATGGTCTTGAATTGTGGGACGCTGGAACAAGCTACTTTCTTTCTAAATAAACGTGGTTGCAACCATTTCTTAAGGATTACCAATGAGCATTTCAGCTTTTAAAGCACAGTTTGACGGTGGCGTGCGCGCCACCTCATACGAAGTGACAATTAACTTCCCAGCGGCTGTAGTTGCTGGTACCGCGGCACGGAAAGCGACGTATCTTGCTAAAGGCGCCCAGCTTCCAGATGACACCGTTAACCTTATCGACATATATTTCCAAGGTCGGCAAGTGAAAGTTGCTGGCGACCGTACGTTTACTGATCTGACCATCACGTTCTATCTGGACAAAGAGTTTGCCCTGCGTGATGCGTTTGAGCGCTGGATGGGTCTGCTTAACGGCCATAACAGCAATCTGGGTATTGCAAACCCGAACCTGTATAAGGCTGATATCTTTGTGACGGTTAAGGACCGTGACGGCCGTAGCCTGAAGACGTATCGCTATGTCGGCTGCATCCCCAACAACATCGCCACAATCGATCTGGGGTACGATCAGACGGATACCATTTTGGAATTTCCGATCTCTTTTGGCTATGACTATTGGGAGACGGAGACTACGAAGTAAATCACGTTCTTAAAGACGTTCGGGGCGCCAAAGGCCCCTTTTCTTGTCATTAAATAATCATATTGAAGATATTAACGGATGATCTGCTATGGGCATGTTTGACACGTTTTTCAACCAATTTTCGAAGCAAGACACGAAGGAACTTGCCGCTGCCCAAGACGATGCGCGGGAACCGTCGTTTGCACCACCAACGTCGTCGTTTGATGATGCCAACGTCTTGAATACTGGTGTAGGTGCGTTCGTCACACAAGGTTATAGCTACTCTGGTGACAGCGCCACCATGGATGAGAAGTCGCTCATCAACAAATACCGCGAACTGGACACCCAGTATGACATTTCGTCCATGGTAGATGAGATCGTTTATCAAGCGGTGGTCTGCGACTTCATCAAGCCCCCAGTGAAGCTTGAAGTGCCAGATGACCTGAAACTGCCTAAGTCGGTGACGAAGCGTCTTGGGGAAGAGATGGACCACATCCTGCACAAGATGGACTTTATCCGCGAAGGCCAGCGGCTGTTTCGTCGGTTCTATGTGGATGGGAAGGTGTACTTTCACGCCATCGTAGACCCAAAACGCCCAGCGGACGGCATCAAGGCGGTTCGGTCTGTCGATCCTCGGACCATTAAGCGTGTCATCGAGACCGAAACCGTCAACCAGAACGGCGTCAAGGTCAAGCAGATCAAGGACCAGTATTACCAGTATACTGCAGACGTTTCCGAAAACGGTTTCATGGGTGCTTCTGTGGGTGGTCAGAATCTGGTGAAGGTACACGTTGACGCGGTTGCATACGCGAACTGCGGTTTCTTTAAAGAGAAACCCGACGGTACGAACATTGCGGTTTCCCCATTGGACAAGGCGATCAAGCCAGCAAACCAGCTGCGCGCCCTAGAAGACGCTTCTGTTATCAACCGTCTGGTTCGCGCCCCAGAACGCCGAGTGTTCTATGTTGATGTTGGCAACCTTCCGAAGACGAAAGCAGAACAGTTCCTTCATGACACTATGAATCGTTTCAGGAACAAACTGTCCTACGATTCGACCACTGGCGAAATCAAGGATCAGAAGAACAACCTTTCCATGCTGGAGGACTTCTGGCTGCCACGCCGCGAAGGTTCCCGCGGTACGGAAGTGTCAACGCTACCTGGGTCGCAAGGTCTTGGTGAAATGGATGACATTTTGTACTTCAAGAACAAGCTTCAGAAATCATTGGGTGTCCCCGCCAGCCGCACCAATCCAGATGCGACTTTTTCCGCTGGCCGAAGTGCCGAAATCACCCGTGAAGAAGTCAAGTTTGCCCAGATGATCGATGGTTTTCGTGTCCGCTTCACGGATGTTTTTACCCAGCTTCTGAAGGTTCAGGTGCTGACGAAGAACATCATGGATATCGAAGACTTCGAAGACATTAAGAATCGCCTGATCTTCGTCTGGGAAACCAACAGCTACTGGCGTGAGCTGATGGATAACGAAGTGTGGCAAACCCGTCTGGGTCTGTTGCAGCAGGTTGATATGTTCGTCGGCAAGTATTTCAGTCAGCAATGGGTGAAGACGAACGTACTGATGCTCACCAATGAAGAGCAGCGGGACATGCAAACGCAGATTGACAAAGAAGCCGAAAGTGATGTATCATCTACGGATGATGAAACACCAGAGAAAACGTTCATTGACAGAAACAATGACGGCATTCCTGATCGGCCTGTCGGCGCTGGTGGTACGAAAACGTCTGGAATGACTGGCTTCAACTTCTAATTGACAATCGTTCGCATATGTGATAGGTGCCCGAGATTTGGGCACCATTCGCATATAAATAAAAGTATGCAATTTAATGGGATGTATTCATGGATTACCTAAACGAATCAGATATCCTCGCCGCGCTCCAAGAGCGTATGACTTCAAAACTGGAAGAGCTGCGTCATGAATACGCCCAAACGATTCTTGACGAAGCCGCCCGCCCGACCGATTTCGGTGTGTGGTATGAAGACGGTGAGCAGATGGTTGCTGGCCCCTTCAGAACTCAGAAGGAAGCAGAAAAGGCCCGTCGTGAACTGATCCAACTCGATCTCTTCAGTTCATCGGATATCGAAGTGCTGTCAATGAAGGACATTAACAGCAGTTATAACCGTCTGCCAACGCCATGAACGATTTCCTGCCATCAAAAGAAGCACTTTTCGAACGCCTAAACACACTTGCGGAAGAGAAAGTCGGCTTCTTTGAACTGGTGTTCGAGGAAGTTGAAGCGAACGTTTCCGAAATCGCGTTTAAACGCGTCGTTCGCAAAGGCAAGATCGTTCGGAAGGTTGCTGTCAAGCGCAAAGGTTTCAAGGTTGTTCGTTCTGGCAATAAAGTCAAGTTCGTACGGATGACCCAACAAGAAAAACGTGCCCGCAGGAAGGCCGCAAGGAAAGCGTGGAAAGTCGGGAAGGCCACCAGAAAGGTAAAGGCCGAACGGACAATGCGTCGTTCCAAGGTACGGATCAAATCACTTTACGGAAGGTAAAATGCTGATCATCGAAGCTGAACAGCTGACTGAATCCAGCAAGGACGGTCAGCATTGGTACATTGAAGGCGTGTTCGCCCAGTCGGAAGCGGTGAACAAGAATCGTCGGATTTACAAGGAATCGATCCTTGACCGCGAAGTTGCTGCCTTCAACGAGGCGTACGTGAAGACTGGCCGCGCCGTCGGCGAACTGTCTCACCCGCAGCATAGCGAAATCAACCCAGACCGTGCCGCCATCCTGATTACCAAAATGGTCAAGGAAGGCCACGATTACATCGGGAAGGCCCGTGTACTGGGCACGCCATGTGGTCAGATCATTCAGGCCATGCTTGAAGGTGGTGTCACCATCGGCGTTTCCACCCGCGGTTCTGGTACCGTCAAGACCCGCAAAGACGGCATTTCAGAAGTGTGCGAAGATTTCCGTCTGCACACAGTGGACGCAGTGATGAATCCGTCGGCACCGAAAGCCATCGTTTCCGCCGTCTATGAAAACGTCATGGACGTGATGACGAAGAACGACGTACTGTACGAAGAATTCAAACAGTATCTGATCCAGCGTAAGGCGGTCAGGGCCGAACAAAGATACAAAAGCTCGAAAGCGTACGAAGCAGCTATGGTGGAATCGTTCGCCAAGGCTTTGAACGTTCTTTCGGGCCACTAAGTAATTTCAACGAAACTTTAATGGGGTCGATTATGACTGAACAAGCCCGTATGGCTGAACTGCTGGCGCTGCTCGAAGATGAGCAGGAAGAGAAAGAAGACGCCGAGCAAGAAGCCAAGGACAAAGAAGAAGCCGAAGACAAAGAAACCGAAGCTGAAGATAAGGCCGACGACAAAGAAGAGAAAGCAGTTGAAGAGGCCGTCGTTGCTGGCTGGGAAGTGAAAGAGGGTGACAAAACCGTTGAAGCATTCCGAACCGCTCGTCAAGCCATCGAGTATGTGAAAGAACGCGGTGGCTTTGACAAACTCTACGTCTATGGCAAGCAAGTGGGTCGGAAGATCGATTCTGAAGCCGCCGCCAAGAAACTGCTTGAAGGTGTTGAAGAATCGGAAATCGTTGCTCTTGTTCCTGAACTGTCCGAAGAAGCCCAAGAGAAAATCGCCATCCTGTTCAAAACGGCCGTCGCCGAACAAGTGAAGCATCAAGTGGCTGAAGAAGTTGCCCTTCTGGAAGACGCCTATGATGCCAAGCTGGCTGAAGCCAAAGAACAAATGATGGATCAGGCTGACAAGTATCTGACTTCCGTGGTGAACGAATGGACCGAGGCCAATGCCCCAGCCATCGAACACAAGCTGAAGCACGACATTATGGAAAGCTTCATGGCGGACCTGTCGGACCTGTTCAAAAAGCACAACATCAATATTTCGGAAAGCGAATATAAACTTGCCGAAAGCCTGAAAGCCGATAACGACAAACTGGCCGCCAAGCTGGCTGAATCACAACTCGCCGCAGAGCGTGTTGCTGCCGAACTGTCCGAAGCCAAGAAAGAACTGACCCGTCTGCATCTGTCGGAAGGCATGAACGAACTGGACAAAGCCAAGTTCCTCGAACTGATGGAAACGCATGCTGACGAAGGCGTTGAGAAATTCGAAAAGACCGCTAAAATCGTAAAGGAAAGCTTCTTCGGTAAAAAACGTGAAGAAGCCAAAGCGCTTGACGAATCAGTTCAAGAAGCACCGAAGGTTGACGATTCGGTTTCCCGTCTGCTGGCTTCCATGAAAGCCATGTCGCGCGGCTACTGATTTAAAAATCCCTAAGTAATTTCGAACGGTTGGCAAACACCACTTACTCGTTTGCCAACCATCCAAAATTTTTCTCTGATATCAAAGGAAATTTCCAAATGAAACTGGATACCCAAATCAATGAATCCCTGATTCAAAAATGGACCCCGCTGCTGGAAAGCGAGCAGTTTGCCCCGATCGCCACGAACTACAAGAAACACGTGGTGGCGACCCTGCTGGAAAACCAAACCCGCGCTGGCGCCATTGATGAGAGCACCCCGACCAACCTGACTGGCGGTGTTGCTAAGTGGGAAGGCGTGCTGGCTGGTATGGCCCGCCGTGCCGTTCCTTCGCTGATCGCCTTTGATGTGATGGGCGTTCAACCGATGACCCAGCCGTCGCAACTGCTTTTCGCTCTGCGTAGCCTGTACACGAACCAGAGTGGCGCTGAAGCCCTGTTCGGCGAAGCCAATACCGCATTTGGCGGCACTGGTACCCATACTCTGGGTGGTGTGTATAGCCGCACTGTGAAGGCCACCGTGACGAACGGTTCCGCCACCGTGACGGTTCCTAGCGCTGCTGGTCTGGCTGTTGGTATGCTGGTGGTTGGTGCTGGTATGCCCCGTGGTCAGAAAGTGCAAAGCATCAGCGGTACGAACGTTACCCTGCTGCACAATGCTACCGCCGCTGGTACTGATGTTCCACTGAACTTCGTTGCTCAAGCTGGTACTGGTATGGCGGTTGCCCAAGGTGAAGGCGATATCGCCGCTCAAATGGGCCTGAAAGTTGAGAAGATCAACGTTGAAGCCAAGACCCGTGCTCTGAAAGCTTCGTTCTCGCTGGAACTGATGCAAGACCTGCAAGCCGTGCATGGTCTGAACGCTGAACAGGAACTGATTAACATCCTGTCGAACGAATACATCAGCGAAGTGAACCGCGAAGTTCTGCGTACCATCTACGCCCAAGCCCGCTTCGGTGCTGCTGCTGACACCCAGCAAATCGGCGTGTTCGATCTGCAAGCCGACGCTGATGGCCGTTGGAGCGCAGAGCGTTTCAAAGGTCTGCATTTCGCCATCGAGCGTGACGCCAACGGTATCGCCAAAGACACCCGTCGCGGCAAAGCCAACGTGCTGATCTGCTCCGCTGACGTTGCTTCCGCTCTGTCGATGGCTAACATCCTGTCCACCAGCAATCTGGACGTTTCGGTGAACAGCGACTGGACGGTTAACACCTACGTTGGTAACATTGGTAACATCCGCGTTCACGTTGACCCATATGCCGACCAGAACTTCTACTGCCTTGGCTACAAAGGTGCTTCTTCGTGGGACGCTGGCCTTCTGTACGCTCCGTACATTTCGATGCAGCTGATGAAGACCACGGACACCATGTCCTTCCAGCCAATCCTTGGCATCAAGGCCCGCTACGGTGTTGTTAACAACCCGTTCGTTTCTGGTCAAGTGCGCGAGAACGATTACTATCGTATCGCCGAAGTGAAGAACATCATCTGATGTAAGAACCTAGTGTAAGTCTCTGATTTCGCTAGGTTCCTTCAAAGCCCCTTGGGTTCGCGCCCTTGGGGCTTTTGTTTTAGTGTACTTGACTTCATCCCAACTTCATGTACAATAAGACAATCTTCAACTGGTGCTTTCACATATGGCAAAGCGAATTAGAACCAAACAGTTCGAAAAACCAGAAACCGTTCAAAAGGTTCAACGGTCTATTGATACGCTGATCTGGCGATACCTTGATGAGAATGGTTCTTGGGACGGCGAAATATCAGCGGCGGCAATCAAGACGCTTGCTAGCAACTCGATCGGCCGCCTCGAACCACGGAAGTTCAACGAACGTTTTTCCGTGGGATTGGTGCTGGTGCTCTTTGGGATTGGTTTGCTGGGCACGTTGCCGCCTATGGCGACCATTCAGAGCGGGAAACGTTCCAGTGGTTGGAAGCTGGTTAACCACACTGTTCATGTGGAAAGCCAGCCAGATTCAAGAATGGTGGTGTGGGTCGGTTCTGTTCTTCGGCGTGCTCGTTGGATTCGCCAAAGAGAAGGCGGCTTGGGAAGCCATAAGGGGCCGCAGCGCAGTAATCAACGAGCAGCGACGGAGGACGAATCTTGAACGTTATGGCGTTGAATGGGTTGTTCAAAGAGAAAGTCAAAAGAAGGTGGTCGGCTTGAAAACCACACTTCGTCTTATCGGCCAAGAAGCGTACGATAAACTCATGAATAAAGATTGGTTGTATGAAGAATATGTCGTTCAAAGGAAATCGTCCAAGATGATAGCTGAAGAAGTCGGTGTGAAGTGTTACGGAACCGTTCTTGATTACGTTCGGAAGCACGGGTTTGAATATGAGATTGACAGACGGAAAGTCGAGCTGTCAACATCGGGCGTCGAAACGAAAGTCATTGAATACATCCGTTCATTGGGTGTTTCCGATGTAGAGCAGTCCAACCGCGAAATCATTCATCCGCTGGAACTGGATGTTTTCATTCCGTCGCATAAACTGGCCTTCGAAATCAACGGGGTCTACTGGCACGGGGCCAGCAATGCGGAAGAAGACCGCATCTACCGCATGAAGCACCGTAGGAAGACGGAGGCGGCGGAAGCCGCTGGCATTCGTCTTGTTCACCTAACAGATGTTGAAATCATCACCAGATGGGATACGGTCTCATCTATGATTGAATCCATGCTCGGCGCTTCACCAGAGAAGATACCAGCAAGGAAGTGTTCCGTCATTGAAGTGCCGAAGGCGGCCGCCAAGGGGTTCTTGGAAGAGAATCACATTCAAGGTGGCGGGACGTGGTGTCATCTGTACCTTGGGCTGGTTCATGAAGATCGTCTGGTGGCGGTGATGGGGTTTGACAAGGCACGCTTTGATCGATCTGTCCCATGGGAACTAACCCGTTTCGCCAACCTTCGACATACGACGGTCATCGGCGGCTTCAGTAAGCTACTGGCACACTTTGAGAAAGACCACGAAGGTTCCATTGTGTCCTATGCCGACTACTCACGAAGTCAGGGGAACGTGTATCTGAAGAACGGTTTCGAACGGATCAGTATCAGCCAGCCGTCGTATCGATGGGTGTCGCCAGACGGTCGAGAGTTGTTCAACCGTCACATGTTCATGCGTCGTAATCTGGCACGGGTTCTGACTGAATTCAGGGAAGAAGAAACGGAAGCGCAGAACTGTTTCAGGGAAGGTTATCGCCGTCTGTGGGATTGCGGACAAGTGAAGTTCATTAAGAAACGTTGAAAGAAGCCCCGCGTCTTCGGATTCGGGGCTTTTATTTTGTCCAAAATTTGACACTGGAAATCAATGGGTTTTAGAACAAAATCGATTTAGACCGTATCCGATGCTGTCCACCCCTTACCGACACCAAAAACTTGCAAAAGTGCTTCTAAAACCACTATAAAACAAGGGGTCAAAATTCGTGTTTTGAAGAAGCCTCCCTCGACCGAACACCAGAAACAACAAAGGCCCCAAGGATTGCTCCAAGGGGCCTTCTTTTATTGTTTTGAGCAAAGACCATGCAGCTGTTTGGCGTAATCTTGTGCCGCCTTAAGCTGCTCTACTACTCGGTCTGCGTCGTTTGCGAAGTTGAGAAGAAATTGAGTAGCCTCTCTAGAAAGTTCTCCGCCACTGGTGCTTCTGTTACTGCCGTTGGGGGTTGTGGAAGAACTACCTTGGGCGCTTCTGGTTCCTTCATTGGTAGCTGGGGCCTTTGGGTCGCGCAGGCGGAAACCATCAGCGACAAGGCGATCATACTTGCGGCGGATAGCGTCCGCACGGCGGTTTGCTTCATGATAGCGTTTCTCATTTGCGGTGTTGATGGCTGCAAGTTCCTGTTGGCGTTTCAGGGCTGCTTCCGAAAGTTCCTTCAGTTTCTTGTTATACGCGTCTTGCTGACGTTTATATTCTTCCAGATACAGCCGTTCGGCTTTCAGTTCCCGCTGTGCTGCTTGGCCTTCCTTGTATTGGTTTACAAAGTAAGCCGTGCCGCCAACAGACGCTACGAAGGCGCCAATGACCAGCCAAAGACGGTTTGCCCTGAACCAGTTGGAAGCAATCAGCCAGCCAACATTGATAATAGATTTCATTTCCGTTTGTCCAGTTCATCCTCAAGCCGATCGCGTTCAGCACTCAGTGCTCTGATCCGTTTTGCTTGTTCTTCAATGGTCCGTTGGAACGTCTTGTTTTCGCGCTGCAGCTTGGCAACCTTCGCTTCAAGAGCGTTATTGACTGCGGTCATGTCGGCGGCCGCCCGTTCAAGCGGCGATTTGGTGGCACAGGCGGCCAGAAGAACGATGGTTGAAATGGCAATGATACGTTTTAGCATGTAGGGTCCTCCAAGTTAATCCGACCCAAGAAAGAACTGATCGATGAACGGTTCATACTTGTGTCTACGAAGTTTCATAATATTATAGGGATATTCCCTGTTGATTTGGAAAGCCGACTTCTTGAACCCGTTGAATGGGTTCTTTGTCTTCAGGGATGTGTTCTCGGTATTGCCCCACCACTTCATCGGGTCGCAGCCTTCTGTCTTGGCACACAGTCGCTGGTCTTTCAGAATCCCGCCGACACCACCGTTATATGCGGCCAGCGCGAAAGCGAACCGTTCTTCATCGTCTGGGACTATGAACGTCATGAAGTTCTGTCGTAGCTTCACCGCCAGAGCAAACAACTGTTTCTCTGGATCGTAGTAGTCTTCTGGTCGCCAGCCCTTCAGTTTCTCATGGAGTGGGGCGGTCTCTTGGAAAGCGTTGAATCTGCTGGTGACGGTGAACTGACCCAGACCGATTCCGTGCTCGTGCTTCGTCTTAAGTTCGGCATGCGGGTTCCAGCACTTCACATGAGTTGGCGTTGGGCACGTTTCCTGCTCGATCAAACCAGCAACCGTAGCAGGTGCGCTGATATCTGGCCAAACGTCCTCCAATGCCACAACCAGAAGGGGCAGATACTTGAAGAAACGTTCTGGTGGTTCCCCGTCCTTCGGCCATCCAGCAAGGCAGTTTCCCGTTCCTAGAAACAGGAAAGCCGCCATAAGAATCTTTCTCATGACGGCTTCACCTTAAGACAGAAGAATGATGTTCATCACCACGAAGGTAGCTGTGACGATGCAAATACCGAGATAGACAACAGCGGCGCCGATTGGGTTCTGAAGTGCGGCACGGGCCACTTCGCCCATATAGATCGATGGGAACAGAATCCGACGAATCAGGTGTGTGAAACCAGCAACAACCATGACGATACTGGTTGATGTGATGGTTGCCGTCAGGAAGGCGTATCTGGAACTGAACTGGAAACGGTTATCAAGTTCAGTGATAATGATGAGAATGATTCCCAGCAAGACCAGACGGCGAACGTCTCCCCAAATGTATTTGAGGAAGTCTCTTGTTGATTCTATCATGTTAGTAGGTGCTCTTCATTTGTGGGTAATGTTTCCGCATCTGGTCGAAACGGTTCTTCAGATCGCCGCTGATCTTGTGACCAGCGTTCACACCAGAAACCATCATTGGGGCGCCGATATTGAACGTGTGGTCGGTTTCAGAACCACATGAAGCGCATTCTGTCTTCACATGGTCGGTGCGATTGGCAATTTTCTGAAATACGTCTTTGGTGGTGCCGCAAACGTCACAAGCAAAAGTGTACAGAGGCATATTGTCACCTGAAAATAGTAGAAACGTTTCGATCAAGGATACGTTGGATTGTCCCGTCTTGATTTCTTACTGACGGAACGCCGATTCTAGTATTTACTGGCTGCTGTGGTTGAGAAACGTTATTGGCTGGCTGCGGTGCTGGGATTGCTGCGATAATTGATTGCTTCATTGCTTCGGCCTTCTCCACGTTTCCGCGTTCCAGCTCTTCGATAATGCCTTCCATGTAGCGAATGCGTGTTTCGGTTGGTGTCACCACGATTTCGGGTGCGATCAGTTCCCGAACATTGTCACTTGAAAGCACGTTTTCGGCTGCTTTCTCCGTCTTCGGAACGATTTCCTCAATTGACAAGTCTTTCTGTGGTTGTGCCGCTGGCTTCTGAACGTCTTTGTCTGAATCTGGGGAGATTGCATTGATCAGACCACCGACCACTTCACCAGCCTTGTCGCCAAAGAAGTAACCACCGATGCCACCGAGGATGCCACCGACGGCAGCACCAATCGGACCCAGCGGGGCACCGAGCATGGCGCCCAGTTTCGCGCCGCCCAAGGCACCGACGGTTTGCCCACCAACCTTAGAGTATTCGACCGTCTTTTCATCTTGGGAAATGTCGGTCCGTTGGCTTGTGGCATACACGTCCATGGCACCAGTGGCAAGCGTCAGCGGGATTGCGGCTTTACCAGCAACCTTACCCAGCGCCTTAGCAACACCACCCTTGGACGCGCCGACGATGCCCTTGGCAACCGAAGCTTCAGCAGCAACCGCACCTTTACCAGCAGCAGAAGCGGCTTTGGAAGCGCCCATGGCCGCCGTGGTTGCCGCTGCGGCCCCCATGGCACCTTTGACCCCCTTACCCAGAAGCGCACCACCAGCAAGCTTTTCTATGGCCTTTCCGATCAGGGAGTTTTCATCCTGTTTCGTTTCTTTTGGTGGGTCAATGTTAACCGTCTGGGGGAGGATGATTGGGGAATGTTTCTCAAGTTCCGCCTCCCTGTCCTTCAGTTCGTCCCTGCGAGTATTGGCTGCAATCTCATCCAGACGGTCAATGATTTCCCCATTCAGTTCAACCAGTTCCGCCAGAACCACATGCTCATCTTCAGACGTTTCCAAGACCACATCTGGGAGTTCTTGGGAATCGTTCTCAAGAACAACATCGGTGGCCCCATCGAGTTTCTGGATGATCTTCTCTAACAGTTCGTCGGTGTGGTCGAAACCTTCCTCAATCGCTTCGACCAGATCGTCAGCATCTAGGGAATCGTCTTCCCCATCGTCGATGTACGGCTCTGAAATGTCCCGAGAAACGCTCTTGGATGGCTTCTCTGCTGGAACGGCGTTCTTTGCTTTCTTCCCATTCTCGAAGTAGTTCCAGGCACCATTGACAAGCGTGGCCGCTGGTTTCGGTAGAATTGCGTTAACAATGTTCCTGCGATCAAAGAAACTCTTGTAGATGCGGAACGGGTCGAGAATGGGGGCGGTGATTTCCTCAACCACTTCTTCTGTGACGCCTTTAACGTCTTCCAACACTTCCTTCAGTTTACCTTTAACGTTGTTTGGCATGACGTTTCCTTTCTTCTTCGATGTGCCTTGCTAGCATGGCAATGTAAATCTCACGTTCAAACGGCAGTAGGTTTTCAATCTCGGCCAACGAATACCCATGATGCTGCATTAGCTTGAAGTTAATGGTGTAGTATTCGCCTAACTGCCCGTGGTCGAGGATTACCTGAAAAAATTCAGGGCGCCTTTCAAGACGATTTCCGATTCGTTCCCGCAGGAAGCACACTTCGTTGGCACAACGAGTTTGGCCACTGGTTGCTTCTGGAAGAATTCATCGATGATGTTCTTTTGTTTCGGTGGAAGTGAATCGTAGAAGTCCGACAGTTCGTCTTCCGTAAATTCCGTGCTGACTTCATCACCAGAAACAATCATCCGCGTCTTTCGCGCCAGCATATGTGAACTCTCTAGTTCGCCATCCATGGTGTCCAGTACGTCTTGCACCGTTGGATGTTCAAAAACGATGGCGTAATCATCTGACAGCTTCACCGTTGTATCTGGGAACGGTTCCCATGTGGTCTTCGTGATATCCGCACTGACGCGGTTTCGGGCATCACAACCCGCACAGTTGCACTTCCAGCCCATTTCAACCACATCGCCAACCGACCGTGCGCGGATGTGGACAAAAGCGACTTCAAAATCAACGAACGGACGTTTCAACCAGTCCAGTTTACCAAAGGTGCAAACGTCAACCAGCTCCACCATTGCCTTCACGGCCCCAACATCACCACCACCGCCTTCCGAAACCAGAAGGACATTCTTCATTTCCTTCGTGGTGAAAGGGCGGTATTTGATTTTCTCACCAGACGGAAGGGTCAGGCTATAAGACGGATGATCAAATTTTGGAATCATGATAATCTCACTGGTTATTGTTGACTAGGACGGTTGAACTATTGGTATTGACTTGCCGAAGGTTTCTGCTCGACGTGTCTGGCTGGATCGATTGACCACGGAAACGGTTCAAGTCGCCTTCGACCATCGGCTTCTGGGTGCGGAATGAAAACGTAACTTGCTGTTTATTGAACGTCCCTTGGGCATCAAACCCGTATGAAAGCTGGCCAACCGTCGTGGGGAATACGTTTTGATACTCCACCCCGTATGCAACAGACCCGTCTTCCCGCATCTGGACTATTTGCATCGTGCCTTCGTAGTCCGCCTTGTAGTGAATGTCGCCCGTGGTTGGATCATAGATGCAATTCACCCATTCGTCAAAGAATCGACGGATGTTCAACGCACCATCGAGACGGAACGTCACATTCAGTTCGTCGTGTGCCTTCTGGTAGGCGAACTTCTGTGGCATATTGTATACCCGCAGTTCTTGGGTCAGAATCTGTGTACCAGACATTTCCGCACTTTCGGCGAAGAATGACAGGTCTTTCATTAGTTCCGAGACACCAGAACGATTAAGAAGCAGCGCTGGCGCCTTCGTGATTTCTACCTTGTAGAGTGTCGGCTTCGAGACACCGTATTTCCCAAGGATTGCCTTAAACGTATTAATCATCGCCGTACCGTAGTGACAGTAAATACTATTATTTAACACTTCAGAATGTCTATGAAGAACTTACATCAGGGACGATACCAACTCAAGAACCCAGAAAAGTATGAGGGTGATTCGTCCAATATCATCTTCCGTTCGTCTTGGGAGAAACGTTTGATGGTCTTCTTCGACCAGCACCCAAGCATTCTGTCATGGGGCAGTGAAGAACTGGTTGTGCCGTACTTCTGGGAGGCTGATGGCAAGCATCATAGGTACTTCCCCGACTTCATGGTCACCATGATGACGCCAAAAGGCAAAGTGCGGGTGATGATCGAAGTGAAGCCGTATTCCCAGACACAGGAACCGAAGAAGACCAAGGGGAAACGGGAAAAGACCTTTATCAATGAAGTGTTGACGTATACGAAGAATCAGGCCAAATGGAAGGCGGCCGAAGAATACTGTCTTGATCGTGGGTGGCACTTCCGCATCATTACAGAGAAAGAGATTTTCAAGAACGAAAAGGCGTGGTGAAAATGGATACCGAAAAGGCAAGAGAACAACTTAGGAAACAAGACGGTGGTCGGCAATTCCCCACACCAAAGACCACACGTCCAGATTCCGTTAATACACGAACTGCGGGTCAGAAGGATTCTAAGACGTATTCACAGCGCCCGCAGGAAATCAAGAATGGTAATAATTCTGCGAAGCGACTGACGAACGGCAATGCGATCTGGTTCCCCGATGATTTGGGTAGCGAGAGTAACGCATACTGGGTCAAGTTTGACGTATTCCTTCTCGATACGTACGGTTCGCGGAATAAGGTTCGCGGCGATTCCAAGACTGAAGTCGGTTTTGACGAAGGCGTGAAGCCACGCTTCGTTTCTGGTCTGGGCACGTCCGCTGGGCAGATCAGGAATGGTGCCCTGAACACGCCAGTATTGAAGAAACTAACCGAACTCATCGCTCTGCCAATGCCCGATTCGGTGGTGACAGACCATAGCACGATGTGGTCAAGAAGCGAAGGTGGGATGATCGCAGCAACTCTCGCTCTGGGCGATGGCCTCGCAACTGACACCGAATCAGCCACCAATAACTTCTTGAAACTGCTGACGATTGGTGCTGGTCAGGGCATCAGCAACCTACTCTCGAAACTTGGTGCAGACGGGGCACAAACGGCACTGAAGGTTCTTTCGAAACGTGCTTCCAATCCGCGGAATGAGTTTCTGTTTGATGGTGTGAATAACCGTTCGTTCAACTTCCAGTGGAAACTAATCCCGCGGTCGGAGAAAGAAGCGAAGCAGCTGCGTCTTCTGTTGGAAAAGATGAAGCTATACATGTATCCCGAACTGGACCAATCGACGGCTGGTAACTTCTATTTGTTCCCCGCGATGTTTGACATTACCTTCATGCGTGGTTCGGAAGAGAATCCGTATCTGTATCGTACGTCCACATGTGCGCTGACGAATATGATTGTGAACTACGCTGGTGGTGGGCAGTGGGTCGGTATGTCTGGTTCTGGTGCACCAATTGGTTATGATGTAACAATGCAATTTACCGAAGCCGAGTTCCTACACCGCCAACGGTTCAAATCCGAATCTAACCCCGATGGGGTGGCACGATGAATCTATTCCAGAAACTAAACGTCATTGACTATCAGTTTGACACCGAATGGCAGCAGGTGAGAAACGTTTTCATCAAGCTGCGCCTTCTGGATTCTCTCAAGGACAATCCGCAGTTCCTGACCACCCATACGCTTCATGCCGAAGAACGGGCCGATGTGGTGGCACACAAGCTGTATGGTGATTCGGAACTGTTCTGGACGCTGTACCTTGTGAATGACATTGTTGACCCCACCGACTGGATTATGCCAGCCGCTGTGCTCGATTCATACGTCAAGGAAAAATACGATAATCCGTATGGTTCCATTGTTGCCGAAGACACCACCACTGCAGAAGACTGGTTCTTGAAACGCAAACCATTCGGTACGGTGGATTCTAACCCACAAGATCGGCGTGTGCAGAAACACACCACCACACCATATGCGGTTGAGGAAGCGGCCAATGATGCGAAACGGATCATCCGTGCCATCAGGCCAGAGTTTATGCAAGCGTTTCTTAAGGACGCCGAAGACAAGTTGAGAGGCTATCGTGGCAACAGAAAGTAAACTCCCCTTCAGCGAAACATTCCGTGCGATTCGTTTGACCACCAAAACTGGTGACGAATACGATTTCACGGGTTTGGTTCAGGAACTGTCGATCTACGAAGACCTTTTCTCGAACGTATTGACGGGTGAAGCCGTTGTTGCTGACGGGCAGGGTGCGGCCGACAAGCTGTCCCTGTCTGGCGGGGAACGGTTGACCGTTGAACTGGTGGTTGCTGGTGATATCAGTATTCACGATTTCTTCTGCTATGCAATTACCGACCGTCGGAAGGCAAATATGTCTTCCGAAGTATACAAGTTGAAGTTCGTTTCGTTCGAACAAATTCTGAACGAAAACACCCGCTGCTATTCGGCCATCCAAGGCACCAATGGTGAATCGGTGCAGAAGATTTTCAAATCTTACATTGGTTCAGAGAAAGTATTCAAGGTAGAACCCACCGTCGGCAACTTCAAGTTTGTCATGCCGTCGTGGTCGCCATTTGAAGCGATCAACTGGTATGCTGGCAGGTCAACTTCTGCAAATACGTCTGGCAGTTATTTCCTGTTCTGGGAAACTCTGAATGGGTTCAACTTCCGCGCCGTTGAGACTGCCATTCAGGATTCTGTGAAGGCCGAATACCATTACTCACCAGTCACCAATCAAACAGTCGGGAAGGACGTTTCCAACATCAGGGAATATGAAGTCATCAGTCAGGGCGATGTGCTTTCCGCGTCACGCGAGAGTAATACGACACTTTGGACAGATGATTTGATCAGGAAGAAAATCCAGAAGACCCGTTTTGAAGCGGATGATTCCAAACATACGTTACAAGATAACAAACTGGTGACGTTTGACAAGAATGCTTTTGGTGTCGGCTTGAAAGAACGCCGCGACGTGTTCGGAAGCGAAACGATCTACCGTCCAGAAACGCGGAACATCCACACCCAGACGCGCCAATACACCTTTGGTTCAATCCAGCCAAAACTATCAGGGATGCGTCAGATGCAAGGATTGAAGGTGCGGTTCCTAGCCCACGGCCAACGGTCATATTCTGCTGGCGATGTGATTAAACTCGATTTCCAGCAGTCGAGGGCCATCACCCAAGAAGATAAGCAGGATGCAAGGGATAATGTGTTGAGCGGTAAATATCTGGTGACGGCCATCCACTACCTGTTTAAGCCGCAGGATTTTCATATGTCGGTGGAGGCGGTAAAAGACAGCACAAGGGATTGATAATATGTTTGAGAATCGTTTCTATACTGGTGTAGTGGAATCGCGGGCCGACCCCCTGAAGATTGGTCGGTGTAAGGTGCGTGTGGTCGGTATCCATACAGAGAACACCGCACTGCTTCCGACGAAAGATTTGCCGTGGGCCATCCCGCTACAGCCGATCACCAGTGCTTCGGTGTCTGGTATCGGTCATAGCCCCACTGGACCAGTAGAAGGAACGCTGGTGATGGTGTTCTTCCGTGATGAGGGTAGCTGGCAAGAACCCGTCATGATGGGCACCATCGCTGGTATCCCCGAAAGCAAGGAACAGTCGCTGAAAGACCCTTATCATGGCACGGTGTCTGGGGTCTATGCTGGTGTGAAGGATGCTGTTGAATACGAAGATGAGGCCCAGCAAGGCACCAGCGAGAACGGTTCTCAAGAAACCACGTCTTCTGTCGCAGAGAATCCATTTGGTGCGGCGGATGATAACATCCTGCGGCAGGTCGAAGGAAGCACCAGAGAAACGGCCATCGAGAACGTTTCTCAAAAACCAGTCGGAACCATCACGACACGTTCCCTTGGGCCGTCAGACACCGTTACAGAATCGGATGGTGTGAAGGGAGCTTCGTACGGTTCCTTTGGTCTGGAATCGTATTCCAAGGACGGCGTGCCCGTATCGAACAGGGTTGCGTCTGCTCCAGTCAAGGGCTTTGTTGACCAGTATTACCCAGACGATTTCAGGGGCCTTACCCCGTCTTCTGAAGCGTTCGATTCAAAGTGGAAGGAAGTTGCCGCCAAGTCACCACTGGAGTTCCAAGACAACCAGCGGGCGTATGCCTCCCAGACCAAATACACACCAGCACTCAACTTCCTGCGTGCCGAAGGGATTGACCTGACCGACCGTTCTTCCGCAGTCCAAGAAGTGGTTTTCAGTGCTTCGGTTCGTGGTGAAACTGAACAGATTCACAAGGCACTTGACGGCAAAAACCTTGCTGAAATGACCGATGCGGATATCATCCAAGCAGTCCAGCAAGCACGGGCCGAATCGATCAAGAACCTTGACGCCACTGAAGAAGAACGTCGGCTGGAACAGAAACGGTTGGATGATGAGACTTCTTCTCTTCTGAACCTTGCTGAAGGCGAATCGGTTCTGACAAGAGAAGAACTAGAAGCAGCCAAGAAGAAGGGCGGCACGATCAGCAGTGCGGGTGTTGCGGTTCCAAGAACGATTCCAGAGAACACGAAGAGCGGTTTCTCTGATCCGTTCGGTCTGTATCCAAGGAAGAACTGGCTGAACGAAGCAGACGTGTCACGTCTGGCGCGCGGCGAGCGGAAAGAACAAACGATTCTGGCAGCCAAGGAACGGACCCTGATTCGTGGTGTTGGCACCGCCAATGGTGGTAACTGGTCCGAACCCAAGTCGGCTTATAACGCCCAATACCCACTGAACCACGTCTGGCAGACGGAATCGGGGCACGTTCAAGAGTTTGACGATACCCCAGAGGCCGAACGAATTCACATTTACCATAGGAAAGGTAGTTTCGTCGAGTTTCATCCAGACGGTTCCGTAGTTTTCAAGTCAGTCAAGGACCACTATTCGGTGACTGTCAGGGATCAGAACGTCTATGTTGGCGGTAGCTGCAACGTAACTGTGATGGGTGATGCCAACATCCATTCTAAAGGCGCACTGACGCTTCAATCCGACGGTGACATGACCATCAAGACAGGTTCAAACCTGTACATTGGTGCCGAAGGAAGGGCAGAAATCGTGTCCAACGGCGACCTTCATCTTGGTTCCAACGGGAACCTTCACGAAGGTGCGCGGAACGTCATGATGAACTGCTCATGGTATCCGCAAAACGTTACCGTGGCTGATGTGGCGGTCGGTAAGATCGAAGTGGCCACCTACGACGATGACGAAAACGTACCGACGGTTGCCCCGCTGGAAGAAGAAGACGCGATCAACGAAGCATACAACGATGGTTCGATTGCGCCGCAGGTAGAACGTCCGAAACGTGGTGCCAATGGTCAGATGGTGTCTTCGACCACCAAACCGAACAATGAGATTGCCAAGCTAGAACCTTCCAAGGTGACAGACCAGAAGGAAGTGCGGTGCCATGGTGATGATACCATGGGAAGCGATTTCCTTTCGACGAACTATCGGGTTGCTGACCTGACCACCAGTCCAGTTCTGACAAAGGTATCCTTGCAAGCCCAAGCGGGCCTGACGAAGTGTGAAGTGTTCGAGAACCTTTCTCAACTGGCAAAGAACGTGATGGAACCATTGCGCGCCAGATACGGGAACAACTTCATCATCACTTCTGCATTCAGGAAACCGTCTGGGAATGGCCGCAGCCAGCACATCAAAGGCCAAGCAGTTGATATCCAGTTCCCGCGGCTGCCCGCAGATCAATATGTACATCGGATTGAAGAAATCTCGAAAATCCTTCCAGCGTATGATCAGATGATTTTGGAATACCACGGACGCAATCCAGTTATTCACATTAGCTTCAACGCAAACCACAACCGTAGAGAGAAAAAGACCACCCCGAACCTAAGACAGTATTTCACTGGTTTCAGGGATCGTGCGATGGGCCTCGTCTACAACTAAACGGAGAATAACCACCATGACAGCAGCAGTAACCAGACTAGGTGATATGTCAACTGGTCATGGTGGTTTCCCACCACGGCCGAACCTAGAAGCCAGTCCGAACGTATTCGCCAATATGATGCCAGTTCATCGGCAAGGCGATAAGTGGGCGGTGCACTGCACGAAGCATTGCCATACTGGCGTGTTGGCTTCTGGTTCTTCCACCGTCTACGTAAATGGCAAGCAGGTGGGGCGTGTTGGCGACCCAATTTCTTGTGGCGATCAGGTAGCAAGTGGGAGTAATAATGTCTTCGCATAATGGTGTTTTCGAACCAATCAAACTCGATGTTGACTTAGTAGCCGACCGCAGAACCAGTAGTGTTCCTGATGCGGTCGGCTTTGTCGTGCCCGAAGAAGACATAACATCTGGTGGCGTGTATGAGTTCACCCTGACTGGTTGGAAACCAAACGGAAACTACACCATCACCGTAGACCACGGGGAGATTCAACTCCAACTGCCTAAGATCATCTATACCGCCCCGACGGATTATGTCGGTCTGGTTGTGATGAAGGTGGTACAGAAGGACGCTGTAACTGGGCGCGTGGTGTTCCCAGACGGCACGTCATACGACGAAGACGGGAACGTTTTTCATTCGGAATACCCGTCAACG
>ERZ773068.165-NODE-165-length-36397-cov-4.784052_pt1 | contig 36397 bp, 56 predicted proteins | sample MGYA00580620_ERZ773068 | MGnify/ENA primary metagenome ERZ773068 (study PRJEB29015, sample SAMEA2737983) | human oral metagenome | biome: human oral; feature: human-associated habitat; material: dental | place: China | collected 2101 ... | reverse complement strand
CAGAGCGCATCCATGGTAAGGATGAGGTCGCCGGTTCAATCCCGGCAATTAGCATTAAATAGACAGAAAAGCCCTTGATTTACAAGGGTTTTTGTTATGTTTGCCCCAAATCCGCCCCAAATTTTTCGAAAATGTTTCTGATGCGAGTGTGGTTTTTGTTTTTTAGTTGCTCTAACTGGTGAGCATAGACTTTTAATGTTATGTTTAGGTTCTCGTGACCAAGTAATTGTGAAATAGAAATTAAATCGACCCCCTGAGAAATCAAATACGAAGCATATGTGTGTCTAAGGGAGTGGATGTGGACATTTCTACCGACTATTTTTTTGATAGTCTTATTAGCTGCAGCATTGGACACTGACGCAAAAATTCTGTTTTGCTCGTTTTCTCCCCAGTATTTTTCTTTATACTCTTTTAGAAATGATAATGTCTGATCATCAACAGGAATCTTCCGGACGGAACTAGCGTTTTTGGTAGGAGCAAAATCATATGTCGTGTTATAGTTATAAGTCTTGTTTACATCAATAATTTTCTCGTTGAAATCAACATCATTCCACGTCAGGCCAAGGGCTTCAGAAAATCTCATTCCAGTTACAGCAATGAGGTAAATAATTGCATAAGAATGATATTTAAAATTTTCTTTAGCAGTATTAATAAGTTGAATATATTCGTCCGTTTCTAGAAATTTAGTTTCTTTTGCAAACGATTCAACAGACGAGCGAATAACTGAGAAATCGCAAAAATTACGTTCAATAATTCCTTCATGGACAGCCATCTTAATTGCTGCTTTCAAATGATAGTGGAATTTCTCGACAGTTTCTTGAGTGTGGGTGCTACTAAAATCATTTAATACTTGCTGATACATGGAATTGGTGATGCTATTAAGTCTTGTATCTCCGAAATATAACTTAATTTTACTTTCAGTATGTTTGTATTTTTTCCAAGTTACTGGGCTGACATTTGGTTTTTTATGGATTTTTGCCCAATTTTGAAAGTATTCTAATAAAGTTTGTCGGTCATCTACAATAATATTTTTATTGAGCAAGCGTTCAGCTTCAAGTGATGCAGCTTGCGCTAGTTTTTTTGTTTTGAATCCCCCTTTTGATTTTTGACAAAATTTTCCATTAGGAGCCTTGTAACTAATTCGATATTCCCACCCGTTATCTCTTTGTCTAAAGTAGGCCATTGTTTTTACCTCACTTTTTTGATAAAATGGGTATAAGAAAACGACCTTTTGAATGGTTGTTTCTTATACTGAAGTTCCTCACACTCAAAATTTGGCGATGGAGAGTGTGGGGATTTTTTGTTTTATCTACTCAAGGCCTTTGAAACTATCTAAAATTTTATCTTTTGAGTCAGTTGGGTTCACAATCATAACAACGAAATCCCCGTAGATTGTAACTGGCTGATCAAGTAGTTTTTTATCTTTCTTGATTGTTGCAAAGTATTGGTTGTTTTCTTCGTATTGATATACTTCTACTGAACTTCCATCTGTCAAAACAAATCCTTTACCATCTTTCGCTTGTACTAATGAAGATGATTTTTCTTGTTCGCGTTCAATGGTAAACCCGTTATCCTCTAACGCTTTCTTGAAATCATCTAAACTAGTTGCTTTTTTAGACGCAGGTTTATCACTTGCTTTTGTCTCTCCAGTCTTTGATAGCTCTGTTTTTGGTTGCTCAGAGCTATCTTTAGTAGCAGATTGATTACTAGAACAAGCCGCGAGAGTAAAAGTAGCAGTAAGTAATATAGCTGATGTGGTTAGTAGTTTTTTCATGGATACTCTCCTTTAATTTTTATTTCTCTCTATACAAATCCACGACTTCGCCGATAATTCGGAAGTCTGTGTCTGGTGTAATTGGCATATCTTTGTATGCAGGATTCAAGCTGTGTAAGTAGGCTTGGTCTTTGTCGATGACAAGCTGCTTGATATAAGCATCACCGTTGTAATTGAATACACCTATAACACCGTCATTCAAGTCCACGCTGGTCTGAATGAATACCAGGTCGCCATCGTGATAGTCGGGCTCCATAGAGTCACCTTTAATCGGAATGACAAAGTCAGCATCAATATCTACTGGCAACTCAATCCGTTCCACTCGTACATCGTTCAAATACTGGCCTGTACCTGCAGAAGCTGGGTGGTCGTAGTAGTCGTAACTGTAGAGCTGAATCACTTCCGATACTTCGTTTGGTTGAGTTTCTTCACTCTTTTGCTCGTCCAGTTGCTTTTCAGCATACGTCAAGACTTTGTTTTGTCTTGGAGGTTTTAGTTCATCGTAGATGGTTTGGATTGAGGAAGTGGTAGGGGATTGAAGAGCCTCGTTTTGAGAAGGGAAAAAATCATCTATTGAGACACCGAAAATATCGCAAAGCTCAAAGAGCATGTCTTGATTGGCTTTTCTATCTCCTTTTTCATATCTACTAATAGTTTGTTTAGTAGTATTCAATCTTTTTGCAAGTTCATCTTGAGTAAAACCGGCTGATTTTCGAAAAGTTTTAATTTGGTTTCCAATATATTTTTTCAAATCCATGTTCCGTACCTCAATTTTAGTAATTCTATAAGTAGATTATATAAAAAAGTCACCGAAAACGCAACTTTTTTTATTTTTTAATTAAAATATTGTTGACAAGTCACCAAAATGGTGATATAATTAAACCAAGCTTAAGGAAATAACAAAAACAAAGCGGAGGGAAACACAATGAATAAAGGACTTACAACACAAGAACAAATCGCACTGGCGAAAGAAATCTTACAAGTTAAGAACCGCAGAGAACGCTCGCTTAAACTTGGAGAAATTCTAGATCGTGAAAAACTATCATCAGATGATATGTACGCATTGTACAATACACTACTAACAGCCATCAGAGTTTACGGCGACGTCATCGGGTTTGATGACAAAGACTTTCAAGAAATGGCTCTTACAATCTTAGTTTTTGAAAAGGTTGAAGAGGCTAAACAAGCTAGGGTAGCGTAGAGAGGTGCGATTCCTCTCCTAGTTATTGCTCACGGAGCGAAAAAAAGAAATAATAGAAAGGAGTAGGAAAATGAGACCAAGACGGTATCCGTATAGTAGAAAAAAAGAGTCCACCTTTATAAAGGCAGGCATTGAATTAGTTGAAAAACTTTTAAGACCTAGGGGTATTCTTATAGATTCTCAAAGTCTGACAACAAGATTACAAGCTAAAGATATTAGTTATGGTAATATCATTTGTACTGATGATTATAGATAAAGGAGGTAGGAACGTGCAAATTTATTTGTATCAACTAAGAAAAGAAAAAGGCATTACACAGAAAGAATTAGCTCAAAAGCTTGGAATTTCTGAGACGGCATATCGTCAGAAAGAGAAGGGACAGAGCGCTTTTACTCAGGATGAAATGTTTTTCTTGCGTAGCTTTTTTGATAAACCTTTGCAAGATATTTTTTTGCCAAGAAAGTCACCAAAACGGTAACTATATAACTAAAAACAAAAAACACCTGACGGAAATCAGGTGCTTACTTAAACAATTTAAACCATTATATCACAAAAATGCTTGCCCGCATAGTTGAGAGGATGTAGAAAATGGAAGGAATAACGTTACAATTACGATTGGACGGCGAAAGTGCTGAATTGTTCACGAATCAATTATTGGCCTTTGCTGAAAAGCAGGTCAAGGAGCAGTTAGAGAACGATCGTATGCCAATCAATCAACAGGCTTTGATGAAGAAGTTTGGCTTTACTCATGGCTATATTAAGAAATTAGAACGTAAAGGATTAAGATTTCGTAAGCAGGGGAAAGATATTATGTACGATGTCAATGATGTTTATGAGATTTTAGAGTTAGAAAAGCAAGTACGAAAATTAAGAGCGTAAGGAGAACAAAATGACAGAACCAAATGTATCAAGCCAATTGCTTGGCTTGGCGGCTATCTTTATCGGGATCTTTATTCTGATGCTACTGACTGCTAAAAATGAAAAATCGGATGAACAAAATGTAGTAGTCATCATTGAAAAAACAGAAGATTTCGGAGAAGTTGCCCGAAGAAACTTGAAAAATAGCGACAGGAGATCCACCTATGACACTCAGCCACCTGTAGGGCTTCCTTCATCAATTGAGGATGTACCACAAGTTTTTCGGGCATGTATCGAAGACTATGACAGGCTGGCTCAGGACTACCTAGAAGAAGCAGGTAACAATGATCTTTTACGAAAACAAAATGTGAATCTCTTAGAAGAAAATGGACGTTTGCTTTATAAAGAAATGACGATGGATTTTCGGAGAAATAATCGGAAATGGAGGAGAACAATATGCCCGAAGCACAAAAAACTATCATAAAAATTAAACAACTTCAGTTAGAAATGCACGCTTTTAGTCTTGCTTTTTTGACCGTCGAAGAAATGGGACTTTTCTCAGAAGATAAAGAAGGCAAGGAAAAAGCTCAAATACTGCACGATGTAAGCTACATGTTAAAGGACATTCTAGACGGTAAGTCGGTAAATGAAGCAATGAAGCGGTTAGATATTTGGGTAGAAACTGATGTGGATTAGTAGAGAAATGGAGAGCAAACACATGACTGTTAGTCGCAGTATGAATGAGTTAGAAATTCGTGTCTTAAACATGATTATCAATTGTGCGACCTTCGACTTGCCAATCCAAGCCAGTGAAATTCGTTTAGAAACCGGACTGTCGAAGCGTAAGTTGGAAGAGACTATCGAAAGCCTGCGTGTCAATTTTGGGCATCCTATCGTGGCTAAGAAGATGAAACCAAACGGATATTACTTGCCACGAAGTGAGGAGGAGCGACAAGCTGGGCTTGCGCCTTATCGTCGTCAAATCCTAACTGAGCAAAAGAATCTTGCTGCAGTGATGAATGTGGATCTAGAAAAATATTGGGGGAATAGCGCATGAGTGAAGATTTTAGAATACTACCTCATGATCCAGTCGCAGAGCAGTCGGTTCTGGGTGCAGTATTTATCTCACCAGAAACAATGGCATCTCTAGCAGACGAATTGGTCCCTGATGATTTTTATAAACCAGCTAACAAGATTGTATTTAAGACCATGTTGTCATTACTTGAAAAGGGTGAGCCAATAGATGCTACGACTATGGTGTCTGCTCTTACCAATCAAGGTGACATCTCAAATATCGGTGGTATAAACTACGTTGTCGAGTTGGTAAATTCAACACCAACATCGAAAAATGTGGAGCATTACGCAAAATTAGTAAAAGAGAAGGCAACTCTTCGGAAAGTCATCGCTGACTTGTCTGATTCATTATCTAGTGCCTACCAAGGTGATGTATCGATTGATGAACTCATTGCTAAAACTGAAAAATCTCTACTGGATATCAGTAATCAAAATGCAGGCACAGGTTTTCGCAATGTGGCCGATATCCTTGATACACACATGCAGATAGTCGAGACTCGCTCGCAGACAGATGGATTCGTGACTGGTCTATCTACTGGCTTTGTCGGATTAGATAAGATAACAACAGGCCTTCATGAAGGGAATCTTATCATCCTTGCTGCTCGTCCTGCTATGGGTAAGACGGCGCTAGCATTGAACATTGCAAAGCATGTGGCTACGATGGAAAGAAAACCTGCTGTCATTTTCTCGCTTGAAATGGGAGCAGAGGAATTGATTGAGCGCATGGTGGCATCTGAGGGTATGATTCCAGGTTATCATTTGAAGACTGGTAATCTTAGTACAGATGAGTGGAAAAGACTTGTACATGCGCAAAGCAATCTCTATGATGCACCTATTTTCGTGGATGATACTGCCGGTATTCGGATTTCAGAAATACGGTCAAAGGCTCGAAAGCTTTCTCAAGAAACGGGCGGTCTAGGCATTATCATCATTGACTACTTGCAGTTGATTACTGGTTCAAAGAGGGAGAATCGTCAGCAGATTGTTTCTGAAATTTCAAGGGAATTGAAGATACTAGCAAAGGATTTGAGGGTTCCTGTCATAGCCTTATCGCAGTTGAGTCGGTCGGTTGAGCAGAGACAGGACAAGCGCCCAATGCTATCAGAGTTGCGAGAATCTGGTTCGATTGAGCAAGATGCAGACATTGTAGCTTTCTTGTATCGTGATGCCTACTATCAGAAGGAACAGGCAGATAGTCAGGAAGCAAACAACGTAACAGAACTGATCCTGGAAAAGAATCGGCATGGTAGTCTAGGGACAGTGAAGTTGTATTTTCACAAAGAATACACAAAATTTTCAAATGTGGAGGGGTAGATGGCAGAAAGAAGAATGGTCAGCAAGACCATAATGCAAACACAAAAATTTTTAAGACTACCACTTGAAACTCAGGCATTGTATGTTCATTTAGTCATCAATTCAGATGATGACGGAATTGTCGAAGCATTTCCAGTCGTTAGAATGATTGGTGCCAGTGAGGACAGTTTAGGCCTATTAGTTATCAAGCAGTTTATAAAACCACTTAATCAAGACATGGTCTATTTCATTACAGATTTCAACGAACAAAATAAAATTAGACCAGATAGACACAAGCCTAGTATACACAGGAATTTAGCTATTCAACAACTTGGATTAGAAGTTGATGGAAGTAGATTGGTTGAGCCTGGAAAGGTAGTTCTAGAGCTTACCGAAGAAGGTCAAGCAGTTGACGGACAAGTGACGGACAAATGTCCGCATAGTATAGGTGAGGGTAGTATAGGTGAGGGTAGTATAGATAATATCCCTTACAAAGAAATTATCTATTATCTAAATTCAAAGACTGGAAAGAAATATAGAGATAATGTTCAGAAGAACAGATCTCTGATTAAGGCTAGATGGTCTGAAGGATATCAATTAGATGACTTTAAACAGGTGATTGATAACATGGTTAAGGATTGGTCAGGTACGAAGTATGCGAAATACTTACGACCTGAAACTCTCTTTGGAACAAAATTTGACAGTTATTTAAACCAAGGAAAAGTTGTTAAAAGAGAAAAGAAAACAGACGAAAGGTTAGGTTTTTAAATGAAACATTTCGGAAAAACAACCGTCTTTGTCCTTGATGATACCTGTGAAATCCATGGATGTCATCTTTGGTCTACAAAAATACCAATCAAAGGTAAGGTCGAAGAAATCAGCCAATGCCCTGAATGTGAAAGAGAAAATATTCGACTATTTAAAAAGCAGTTGAATATAGAAGCTGAAGTTAAAAGCAAGTTATCAGATACCTATGATGTATTCTATCGTGATAGCATCGTTTCAAGCAAGCTTGCCAGCAAGTCATTACATGACTATGAGATTCAGGTTGATATTGATGAAAAGGCTATGAATTTTGTGAAGCGGTTGGAGCGTTGCTATGCGAAAGGTGAGACTGGCAATGCCATCATCACAGGACCTTCTGGAGTCGGGAAGAGTCATCTTACTTATGGCTTGGCTCGGTTTCTCAATGAGCAGTTCAAGTCTTATGATGAACCGAAAAGCGTGCTCTTTGTGTCTGTTGTGGCTTTGTTTGATAAGATTCGTGAAAGCTTTGAGTTTGACAATGGCTATTCAGAAGCTAAGATGGTCAAGCTATTGTCTGAGGTTGATTTTCTTTTCTTGGATGACCTTGGCAAAGAGAGTCGCAAGGCTGATACGAAGCGGAACGAGTGGGCGCATCAGATATTGTTCAAGATCCTGGATAATCGGACGAATACGATTATCAACACTAATCTATCTAGTGAAGAAATTAAGGAGCTTTACTCGGACGATTTTGGGAATGGTGCTTTATCAAGTCGTATCTTTGAGGGAGCAACTGGAAAGTGCTTTGTGTATCCAGCTGGGATGAAGGATAGGAGGTATTGATGAGAGAGTTTTTTAACAACGATTGTATGGACATCATGAAACAATATCCTGATGATTACTTCGACCTAGCTATTGTTGATCCACCTTATTTTTCTGGTCCAGAAAAAAGAGAATACTATGGTCGAAAAGTTAGTCCGATTGGTGTCAATAGACTGTATGGCAAAACCTCAGAGTGGCAAATTCCAAATAGAGATTATTTTGATGAACTTTTCAGGGTATCTAAAAATCAAATTATTTGGGGTGTGAACTACTTCGACTATTCTTTTGGTTCTGGGCGTATCGTTTGGGACAAAGTTAATGGTCATTCAAGTTTTTCAGATTGTGAGATAGCATACTGCAGCTTACATGATAGTACACGGCTGTTTCGCTATATGTGGAATGGTATGATGCAAGGCAAGTCAATATCTGAAGGCCATATTCAGCAAGGAAATAAGGCATTGAATGAGGTTAGAATCCATCCGACACAAAAACCAGTCAACCTTTATCTTTGGTTATTGCGAAACTACGCAAAAGAAGGCGATAAAATACTCGATACTCACGTCGGTTCAGCAAGTAGCCTGATTGCTTGTCAGGAGTTGGGTTTTGACTACGTCGGATGCGAGATTGACAAAAATATTTTCAACCTCGCTCAACAGAGACTTGATGCTTATGAGAAGCAGTTGAAGTTATTTTAGGAGGTATTGATGTTAAATCTTTACTTCGTCTACAACGGGCACTGCAAGTTTTTTCTTGGAAGTTTTAACAATGTGGATGAACTTATCGAACGGATGAAAGACCATCAGTGGGCTTTCTCAGGTATTACCAGACCAAAATTCAAGAAACACATCGGAAAAGACGATGTAAGGTTTGATTATGGTGCGATAGATTGCTATTACTTAGCTACAAAATCAACGTGCCGCGAACCACGTTAAAAGCGAGCTGGAATATGCGTCAGACTTGGACGAATGACGTATAAAGAATTTGCTAGCTCTTGTGTCTTTGAGCCATGAGGTGCAAGAGCTGGATTTTTAAAAATAAGTTGGAGTTAGAAGATGAAGCTTGAAGACTTAAACAAAGCTAGAGATATAAATCAATTGATTAAAGAGTACAAATATTTCTTAGAAGTTAAACGCAAGTGCTGGGGTGAACTTAAAATTACAAGGCTGGAGACTAATTATTTTCTTCGTACGGCTTATGGATTTCTTTCAAAAGAAATCAAAGCAGATGAGATATTGTCTGGTCTAATCACAGAAACCATCCAGAATCGAATCGAAATGCTAAAGCAAGAACTTGTTGAATTAGGAATAGAAATGGAGGACTTGGAAGATGAATAAGCAGGAATTGATTGATTATTGCAAAACTTTGAAAGAAGATAAAAATAGATTTATAAATTGTATTGATGTAGACAGGATCATCAATACAATCAAACAACTAGACGAACCGCAGAAAGTCACAATCCCGAAATTCGTAGCTGACTACATAGAATTTAAAAAGAAATATAATTTTCATGTTTATGGAGCAATGAGAACAATCGAAGATTACGAAGATAAGAGAGTTCCCAATTGGTTCTACGAAGGCAATATCGAAAAATTCTGTCTTGCATGGATTCTAGGCTATGAGGTCGAGGAAGAGAAGAAATATATTGTAACTCTGAAATCAAGTGGACAAAAGTTGTACTATCACACTGAAGATGAGGATTATATTTTCTCTAGCTATGATGGAGTATTCTATTCAGGATATCATACTAAAACCGATCTAGAAGAAAATGACATGGGTTGGGTGTTTGATTGCCCTGGCATGGAAATTCAAGAGGTGGAGTGATGTCATGTAGTGAAAGTTTAAAAAAAGAAAAAGAATTGACTGCTACTATTTTAAATCTCAAGATAGAAGTCTTACAAAATGATTATAAATTGAGCAGTAAATCATTAAGCAACATCAAAAGGCAAGCAAGGGATCTATATGAATGCCTAGTATGGTTGCAGTATGCTGCGGAGGAGTCGGATAGATGAGTTATGATTTGGAAATCTTAGCAAAAATAGAAAACGGACAATATATCTGCATTGATGAACCTAAGCATCGTTCTCCGACTTACAATCTTGGAAAAATGTTTAGGGCAGCTATGGATTGGGATTTCGACCAAGGTACCATTTACAATGTCGCTGATATTTTTGAAAATATTCAACGTGGTATAGCTGAATTGGAAAGACAACCTGAAAAGTATGTGCAATATGAACCTGAGAACAAATGGGGGACAGTCAGCAGTGCGTTAGAAGATTTGAGATCGTTAAGAGATTGTATTTTAGAACAAGATATTGACACGAAGTATTTATATGTGAGGTGGTAAATTGAAACGACCAAACAGATACCCGTATACTAAAAATCAATGGGTTGAAGAAACCGTTGATCACTATACGTATAAAAACGATATTTGCTATACAAGTCACATTTTAGAAAATAGACTTACTGGAGAAATTAAGGTTAAGGAGGTTGAGTGATGGAATCATTTGCACACTATTTTAACAAACACATTGCTAAAAAAATTGAATTAGATGATATTACAATCATTGATTATTATAGTCCAGAATATAAACAAATGTATAATCTAAGATATATTTTCGATAAGAAAAATTCATCTCTGGCTATAACAGGCGATTTTGGCGAGCTGGTTGCAGTAAATTTTAACAATATGGGTAGTTGGGAAGATTTCTATAAGGATTTCACAAACAACGCTGGATATTTTATTGAAAAAATCAAAGCATCTAGTCGAAATCTTTTTGTTTATGATGAAGATGAAGCTAAAAAAATTATTCTTGAGTATTTCTTTGATAATAAGCGATATGAAGACTTAGACGAAAATGATCGATATTATTTTGATGAACTATTTGAATATTTTGATAATCGGCATGGATTCAAACACATTACTGATACTGCTCGAGAATTCCTGAGTGAACAAGATTCAGAATACTATGAGACTCTTGAATTCGCTGGTAAAAAAGTGTCCGAAATAGTGCTTCTCTATTTAGATGCTTATAAAAGAGCTTATGAATCGTTAAAAAATGAGGAGACGAAATAATGGTACAAACACTTGAACAAGCTACAAAAACTGAAAGCAAACGCATAAAAATCCCTGCGAAAATCAGACCGTTTGATGTTGGTTATCGAATAGTAAACAAAAATGGTCAAGCGCTAGCTTTAAGAAATGGAGCAAGTATATTCGCTTTACCCTCGCTTGCTGAAAAAGCGATAAAGAAAGAGTTTGGGAAAAATGATCCAGACTTTGACATTAAGAAGCATTCTGTTGAAGAGGTTGCTATTATCAATTTAAGTAAATTTCATAGTTATTTTGAGGAGGTGGAGTGATGGAGTATTGTCCTTGTCAAACAAGCGGGCATTTCTGTATGGATTGTGAACGTGAAATGATTGCAGAAATGAAGCAGAGAGAACAAAAAGAAAAATTTAAAATTATAGAGTTAAGACAACAAGTTATTGTTGATAGTATCCTGCACTTGGTTACTGTTGAAAAAACAGTTGAACAAATGATAAAACTAGGGTATTTAAACCGTGAACTATTCGAGCAATGTTATAAGGAGGTAACAGATTGAAACGTTTTATCGCAATCTGGATTGTTTTGTCAGCCACTTTGAATATCTGGCAATGTGTCCACATTAAAAATCTTGAAAAAAAGCGCCCGATTGTTATCTATAAAGCTGACAATAAAGGCGCAGAAATTAAAGGTAAAGTCGTCCACAAGGAGAAAATAGGCGACCTGTACACAATCACAATACAGAACTACGGCATTTTCGTAGTTACGAAAGATGTGTACGATAAAGTGAAAGTTGGGGATGAGGTGAAAATTTAGATGGAAGAAAAAGAGTTAGAAGAACTTGCTTTTGTTTTTCAAGTAGGGCAGCTCGTTTTGCACACAGCAAAATCAATTATTAAAGATGAGAATTTGTTAGGAAGTAACGGGACGTTCGCTATTGACGGGCACAAGTTCGAGATAAAGATATCAGAGGTATCTGAAAAGGGGTATGAGAAAGTGAAAGTCGGGGATGAGTTGAGGTTATGAAATTCCTAGATCTATTTGCTGGCATCGGTGGGTTTCGTTTAGGGATGGAGTCCGCTGGTCATGAATGTATTGGATTTTGTGAGATTGACAAATTCGCAAGAGCTAGTTATAAAGCAATACATAATACAGAGGGAGAAATTGAACTACATGACATCACAACAGTATCAGATGAGTTTATTCGATCAATCGGAAGTGTGGACGTTATCTGTGGAGGATTTCCGTGCCAGGCTTTCAGCATTGCGGGACACAGACGAGGTTTTGAAGATACACGAGGAACTTTGTTCTTTGAAATCTGTAGGTTCGCATCTATTCTCAGACCTAAATATTTATTCCTTGAAAACGTTAGAGGGCTCCTCAACCATGACGGGGGGGCTACATTTGAAACCATCATCCGAACCTTGGACAGATTGGGGTATGATGTGGAATGGCAAATACTTAACAGCAAGAATTTTGGAGTCCCCCAAAATCGGGAGCGAGTGTTCATTATCGGACATCTTAGAGGAAAATGTACCAGAAATGTTTTTCCTATCGGACGAGAAAGTGAACAATCTGATCGTCAACAGTCAAAAATAGAAATCGTTGGCAACACTAAAAATCCAAATGGCACAAGTCAAGGAACAGGGAGCGTTGTTTATGACTCTAATGGTTTAATTGGTACACTTTGTGCTAGAGATTACAAAGAGCCTAAACAAGTCGCTATACCTGTACTAACTCCAGATCGAGCAGAGAAACGACAAAATGGGCGAAGATTTAAGACGGACGGAGAGCCTATGTTTACGTTAACGGCTCAAGATAGACACGGAGTGGTCGTTGAAAACAAAGTCAAGCAAGTAGGGAATTTAATTGATACAGAAAGTTTTGGGGGCAACCCTCATAGAGGACGAGTATATGACATAGGTGGTATCTCTCCATGTCTTAATTGCATGGGAGGCGGAGGGCTTGAGCCTAAAATCAAAGTTAAAGAAGCAACCAAGCAAGGATATGCTGAAGCTGAAATTGGCGATAGCGTGAACCTATCTCATCCAAACTCTAAAACAAGGCGAGGTCGAGTTGGTAAACAAATTGTCAACACACTCTTAACTGGAGAGAGTCAAGGAGTGGTAGAACCTGACTTTAGAATTAGAAAGCTGACACCTCGTGAGTGTTGGAGATTACAAGGCTTTACAGATTGGGCTTTTGATAAGGCACAAGAGGTCAATTCTAACAGTCAATTATATAAGCAAGCAGGAAACAGCGTGACAGTCAATGTTATCGCTGCAATAGCAAAAGAACTTTAGGAGAAAAATATGAACAACACAGAATTAGAAAACATTGACAACATAAACAACCCAATCCACTACCAAGGACGATATGGTATGCAATCTATCGATGCTTTAAGAAATTTCATGACACCTGAGCAGTTAAAGGGTTTCTATCTAGGAAATGCTTTGAAATATCAGTTGCGGTTTCAAAAAAAGAATGGGCTTGAAGATTTGAAAAAGGCTCGTAAAAATCTGGATTGGTTAATTGAGGAGATGGAACATGAGAATTAAAACATCAAACGGAGTAATCATCAATGTTGATAAACCTAAAAATAGCATTACTGTTGAAGGTGTTGAGTTTGGGTCAGATTGTCGCGCTTTGGTATCAAAGCACAGAGATGGTACAGGAACAATTACTTTAGTCTTTGAAGGAAAAATTATTTAAAAAAAGGAGTAAAAACAATGTTTACACAATACGATCACGAAACAGGAAGAACTAAAATTACAAAACTTGCAAAAGGTGGCATCATTACAATTGCAGCTATTGTCTCACTTGGTATTTTTCGGGTGACTGCTGTGAAGCGCATCCCTGCCAACACTGTAGGTGTAAAAGTTAGTGCAATTGGAGGAGTGCAAGAAAGTACTTTACAAACAGGCTATCATCTGAAAATGCCTTTCATTGACACGGTGTATACTCTATCGACATCAGTTCAAACAAAGACGATGGAGAAAATTACAACTCAGACAAAAGATGGGCAGTGGCTGAATACTAACATTGATGTAAAGTACCGAGTAAATAAAGAGAAAGCTATGACAGTTTTCTCAAATTATACGACTTTGGAAAATGTCAATGATAGCGTAGTATCTCCAGCAGTACAGCGAGCGATTGAGTCGGTTACTGGGAATTATGACATCTACGACATTCTTGGGAATAAGCGAACAGAAGTCTATGAGGCTATTGATAAAGCATTAAAAGAGAAATTTGAGTCTTATGATTTGGAGTTCGTTTCCTTTACGATAACCGATCAAGATGCAGGTGATGAGATTGAAACCGCGATTAAGAATGAGTCCGTCAAGCAAAAGGAAATTGATACAGCTAAACAAGAACAAGAAAAAGCTAAGGTTGAAGCTGATACCAAGAAAGTTCAAGCTCAAGCTGAAGCGGATGCCGGCATCATCAAAGCAGAAGGTGAAGCTAAAGCAAACAAAGCGAAGTCAGACTCAATCACAGATAACCTTATCCGCATGAAGGAAGCGGAAGCCAGAGAGAAACACGGCTGGGTCACTGTCAATGGTGCGGGCAACGTGATTACTAATCATGAGTAAAATATTATCAATTGCGTAAAAATACATCAGGAGGTAAGGTTTGGCAATAGACATCAAAAAAAGATTGAAGGCTCTGCCTTATATTGATATCAAAGCGAAGTCAAAGCACCAGGAAATCATCAGTTTGAAGTCAGGTATTTTACGAGGCCAGCAGTTCGATAGCATGCCGAAATCAAAAAGCAACAAGAATCAAACTGAAGAATTGAATGTGTTGATCATTGACAAGTCAGATCAGCTATATGAAGAAATCAAACAAATGTACCACGAACGTGACGAACTCGTTCAAGCGATTGAGTCGCTCGATGATCCAGTGGAAAACATTGTGATGCGATTATTGTATATTGACGGATTGTCTTGGAAAGAGGTTCAAATCAAACTAAATTGTAGCCCTGCAACCATCCAGCGAGCAAAACATAAAGCGTTACTAAAATTATCTAAAATGTATGATAAGAATGATAGCAAATGATAATTTTAATGTGGTAAATTAGTATCATGAAGAATAGCAGAGAGAACCTCTGCTTTTTTGTGCATTAAAAAAGGAGGTGAGGATATGTGGTAGTTGTTGAACCAATCAGAAATAGAGATGATGTTCAGCTTATGATTGAATGGCTGACGAAGCATAGCGCAGTCAAAGAGTCGGATAGACAACGTAACCTCATGCTCTTTTTATCTGGTGTTAATCTAGGATTTCGTATTGGTGATATCGTTAAACTAAAAGTAAGACACGTTAAAGGCTGGCATGTCCAGATCGTCGATGAAAAGACAGACAAGCCAACCAAACGAAAGATGCCAAAGAAATTCAAGAATGCTATGAGGCAGTACATCAAAGATAAGAAAGATGAAGACTTCCTCTTTCCAAGTCGAAACGGAAAGCATCAGCATATAAAACCTAACACAGCTTACAAGATCATAAAGAGAGCTGCTGAAGAAGTTGGTCTAGAAAACATAGCTACTCACTCGATGAGAAAGACCTTTGGTTTATTCATGTACGAACAAACCAAGGATGTCGCTCTGATAATGGACCTACTGAACCACTCAAGCCAGAGTATTTCACTACGTTATATCGGCAAAAATCAAGATTCACAAGACCGAGCCATGACGAAGTTTCAGGGCTTTTAATTTTTTTATTTTACTATCAATTCATTGTTTTGAGGTTATGATGATTTCATTTTATGTATGCAGGATAAACGCTTGATAAATCTGAGTTAAAACTCATGTAGCGAATTCATTAGAATATGTAAAACAAGGAATTAGAACTATAAAAATAAAGGAGTTTGTTGTAGAATGATAAGTTTTTTAAAAAAGTTTTTTTGTAAATTAAATACAAATAAAGCAACCAAAGAAAAAGATAATGAGGATCATTTATCTTTTGAATTTTTAGGCAGAGAAAGCATTCGAGATTTTCAAAACACTTTGCTAAAAAGTCTCCCAACAGTGGAATCTGCATCAAAGTCTATCAGCCTTTTAGCCGAATGCGGATACAAAGCTACGGATTCTAAACACAATGATTGAAGTTTCAACCAGAGCAGACCGAACAGAGTTTTATAATTCCGGCGAATGGAGAGAACTTCGCAAACTTGCACTTGAACGTGATCACTACGAATGCGTTTGGTGCAGAGAAGAAGGCAAAGTTACAACAGAGAACCTAGAGGTTGACCACATCAAAGAGCTAGAATTCTATCCAGAGTTCGCTCTTGACTTAGATAATCTTAGAACTCTATGCAAAGAATGTCACAATAAACGTCACGGTCGTTTCCAATTCCGAAAATCTAAAAAAATGATTGAGAAAAATTTCAGAACAGACGAATTTTGGGGATGATAACACCCCCCCCGGTCAAAAAAATTCAGTATTTTTAAGGTCTTGGGAACCGGTGGGAGGGGTTAACTGTCCAAATTTTTAACAAAAAAATAAAGGGGGTGGGGGGTAATGGAAGAATACTCGGAAAAAAATGTAAAAGAATTAGAAAATCAGCTACTTTCTAAAATCGGCTATTTTAGTCCTAGAAAAAAGGATGCGATCCAGTACGAAAAAGTGAATCGTTATCTTTATCTCGTCAGACTGCTCTATGAGCTGAAAGCCAAACTTCATGAAGACGGATTGGTCATTACTGTTCACAATGGGCAACAAAGATTCCAAAAAGCGAATTCTCTCATCAAGGAAATCAACACAACAAGCAATCAGCTTTTAGCTATTGAGCGGTCGTTTGATTTTGAGGTTGAAAACTCTCCTGTTGAGAAATCGACGTCTGGAAGTGATCTGTTATGATTTCTCATCCGTTGGTTGATGACTATATAAAAATGGCCGAGAGTGGAGAAATCGTCGTCAACAAGGAAAGAAAGCTGCTGTTTAAAACTATCAAGGAGAAAATTTATCCTCGTGATGATTTGTATTTTGATAATGACTTGATTGACAAGTTCATTCGTTTTACGGAAAAGAACTTTTTCCCTCTAGCGAAATACCAGCTTTTCTTGACCCCGTTCATTTTTCTTTTTAGGAAAGAGGACGGGGAGCCACACTTTGACGAGTATCTATACACTCTTGCTCGTGGCGGCGGTAAGAATGGTTTCATGTCTGCCAGGTCTTCGTTCTTTATCAGTCCTATCTACCCTATCAGAGATTATGATGTAACTATCACCGCTAACTCTGAGAAACAGGGGAAGGTGTCATTTGAGGAAGTTTATGAGACCATTCAAAGGCGTGGTCTTGAGGACCATTTTTATCTAACTAAAATGTCTATCACAGGTCGAGCGAATAACTCGGTCTTTTCTTTTCGGACGAATAATCCGAAGACCATGGACTCAGCTCGTGATGGCTGTCTTGAGTTTGATGAGATTCACCAGTTTGAAGATGATAAGGCTGTGAAGGTTCAAAGGTCCGGTCTTGGTAAGATTGCTCATGCTCGGACTTTCTACAATGGTACGAATGGATATGTGCGTGAGGGATTCTATGACAAGTTGATAGAAAAGTCTATGCAAATCTTGAATGGAGAGGTTGATGATTTCAGGCTATTCCCTTTCATCTGCAAGCTGGACAGTGCGGATGAAGTGGACGACATGAAGAATTGGCCAAAGGCAAATCCGATGTTGGATGAAAGCACACCTTACGCTAAGAGGTTACTTTCTAGAACCAAGGCTGACTATGATGACCTTGAGTTGGAGCCATCTGGACGTCAGGAGTTTATGACAAAACGGATGAACCTTTCTGAAGCGGACCTTGAAAAAGATGTGACTTCTCGAGAAAAGCTAGTTGCTTGTTTACGTTCGCCTGGTATCGACTTGAAGGGCCGGTCATGTGTAGCTGGCTTTGACTATGCAAGCATCCGAGACTTTGCGAGCGTTGGTTTGCTATTTAAGAATGGAGATGAATTCATCTGGAAGCAACATTCATTTGCGAGAAAATCATTTTTGAAAGCTTTCAAGCTAAAAGCGCCTATTGAAGAATGGGCTGAAAAAGGTCTTTTTACAATCGTTGATGGTCCGAGTATTGATCCTAGACTTTTGATAACCAAGCTGGAAGAATGGAGAAATCTTTATCAGATTGAGCTTGTATGTGCTGATGGTTTCAGAATGGACTTGTTGAAGCCATTGCTAGAAGAAGCTGGCTTTGAATATGAGTTCTTGAGAAATCCTGGGGCGATTCAATCCAAGGTTGCGCCAATCATCGAAGATGGATTTGCAAATGAGCGTTTTATCTTTGAGGGCGATAACTCTATGATTTGGTATACAGATAATACCTACGTCAAAGAGGATAAGGATGGCAATAAGCGTTTCTTGAAGAAAGAACCTGTCAGAAGAAAGACGGATGGCTTCCATGCCTTGATTGCTGCTCTTTACAAGAGGGAGCTGGTGCAAGAGTCGAATGTTGGGGAATTCCTTGACATGCTCGATAGTTGGGATTTTTAATCTAAGCATAAATTTTGGGTGGGTGGTCGGCAGAAAATGAAAGAAAGGAGGTTGCAACATGGGGTGGCTTGACATTTTCAAAGCTCGGAAGGAAGTGATTACTGGTTTTGATTTTGATGATTTAGAGCGAATTTTTGGGAGTCTTTATCTCAAAAGTTTAGCTGTAGATAAATCAGCTGAATTTGTAGCTCGTATCTTTGCAAAGTCTGAGTTTCGCTACATGGTCAAAAACAAGCACGAACGCTCTAATTGGGATTATCTTTTAAATGTCCGTCCGAATCGCAATGAGTCTGCTTCAGAATTTTGGCAAAAGGTGATTTATCGTCTATTGACGAAAAATGAAGTACTCATCATCTTGTCAGATGATGATCAACTATTAGTCGCTGATAGCTTCACTCGAAAACGATATGCAGTCTATGATGATACTTTTGAAATGGTATCTGTGCGAGACTATACGTTTCAGCGAAAGTTTGCTATGAGTGATGTGATTTTTTTGCAATATAACAATAATCGACTGCAAGAATACATGAGCGACTTATTTGCAGACTATGAAAAGCTACATAGTCGCTTAGTTGAGGCTTTAGGTCGTAACAATCAGATCCGAGGTATTCTCAATACTAAGACAAACGGTACCTTTAACGAGGAAAGACTTAAGCAGATGCAAGAATATGCTGATGGTCTATTCAAATCATTTACTAAAAAATCAGTGGCTATCGTTCCAGCTCAAAACGGCCTGGACTACAACGAATTGACAAACACGGTTGGGACTTCGAATCTGTCTGTTGATGAGTTAAAAAAACTTCGAAGGCAATTTGATGATGAGGTTGCTGATATATTGGGTATCCCAACTGCATTGATGCACGGGGATATGGCTAATCTAGAAAACAGTCAGAAAATGTTTACTAGTTACTGCTATAAATCTCTAGTGAAGAAGGTATCTGATGGGCTAAATCATGCCATGGTTGGTCCTGATGCTTATGCAGAGGAACGTTTCTTTGTCATTATTGGGGAAGGTCAGAGGGATAAGTTTGCTTTGGCTGAAAACATTGATAAGTTAATTTCCTCTGGAGCAATGCTGATCAATGAAGTTCGAGCGGAGCTAGGACTTGAGGCGGTGCCTTGGGGAGATAAACCAGTAATGACTAAAAATTATCAGGTTGGCAAGGAAATAGAGAAAGGAGGTGAAAAAGAAGATGAAGGTGATTCCAATTAAAGGAACAATTATCTCAAATAACAGAAAGTGGATCTACGAGTTATTTGAGAGGGAAGCTACTGCGCCAAAAGACATTGTATTACCAGAAACTGGAGAAGATGTAGAAATTCATATTAACTCTGGTGGTGGAGATGTCTACGCTGGTAGCGAAATCTACACAGCTTTACGCGCTTACTCTGGTCGAGTAACCGTCAAAATCGTAGGTATTGCAGCAAGCGCTGCTAGTGTCATTGCTATGGCCGGTGATTCTGTTGAAATCAGCCCAACTGCTCAAATCATGATTCATAATGTATCCTCTGGCGTTTATGGAGATCATAACGCTCTGGAGCATGAAGCAACTGTGCTAAAAGGGTTTAACAAGTCTATTGCGAGTGCTTATGTCCACAAGACAGGGAAAACTTTGCCTGACTTGTTGGAACTGATGAATCAGACTACTTGGTTTGACGCGGAAGCAGCTGTTGAGAATGGTTTTGCGGATAAGGTGATGTTTGCGCAAGAGGTTGCGCCACTCTTAGTAGCGAGTGAAACGCCAATGATCCCACAAGACTTTATCGAGCGGATGCAGGCTACTATGACTCCTGATGTAGACAAGATTGCTGAGCTAGTGGCTCAAAAACTGGCAGAGCATGAGCCAGAAAAAACGAACACAGAAAATAAGAAAGCGACTGAACCTAGTGGTTTCGGTCGTTTTGCATTTTAAGAAAGGAAAATTTAAACATGATGAAATTATCAGATGAATTCAAAACAGCTCGTCAGAACTTTCTGGATGCTGTTACAAACAATGAACCCGCTGAAAAGCAAGGAGAACTTTATGAGAAGATGCTTAACGCCATTCTGGATGAAGCAAAGAAATCAGCTCGTGAGGAAGTAGATGGTCTTGTTGCAGTAAGTCCATTTGATGAAAAACTGTCTCTTCGTGAACGTGAATTTTTCAACAATTTGGACAAAAAAGCTCCAGGAAAAATTGAAAAGTTCTTCCCACAAGAAACAGTTGACCGTATCTTTGAAGATATGGTACAAGAACATCCATTGCTTGAACATATTGGACTCCGTAACGGTGGCCCTCGTTTGAAGTTCCTTAGCTCTACTACAACAGGTGTAGCAGTTTGGGGGAAAATCAATGATGAAATCAAGGGTCAATTGACTGCTGGATTCGGTGAAGAAGAAGCTATTCAGAACAAATTGACTGCCTTTGTTGTCCTTCCAAAAGACACAGAAAAGTTCGGACCTGGTTGGCTTCATTCTTTCGTATCTGCTCAGCTTACAGAAGCTTTCGCTGTTGCTCTTGAAGCAGCCTTTTTGAATGGGGATGGAGATGAAAAACCAATCGGTTTGTCTCGTACCTTGACAGGAACGGTTGCGGCAGGGAAAACAACATACAATGCTAAGACATCATCTGGTGATGTAACTCTTGGAGCAAAAGGAAAGACGACTGAAGAAAAAGCTAACATCACGATCAATGAATTCAAAGAAATTTACAAATACCATTCCACTAAAGCAAACGGGAAACCTGTAGTAACTCGTGGAAACATGGTTATCGTTGTAAATACGAGCGATGAACTTGACTTTACAACTCAATTCACCACTCTGAATGGACTTGGTGTATTTGTAACAAATCTTCCCTTCAATCCAATTGTAATCCCATCAATTGCTCAAGAAGCAGGTAAAATCACTACTTTTGTGAAAGGGCGTTACGATGCAGTTATTGGTGGTGGAATTGAATTTGATACTTTTGACCAAACTCTTGCTTTTGACGATCTCAATCTTTACACTGGTAAACAATTTGCATATGGGAAACCACATGATGAAAAAACCGCTGCAGTTTGGACCCTAAAACTTGGTAAAGACTAAGGTGCCGCCCTATGGAGGAGACAAAAGAACTTCACCCACTCCTTAAATCTTTCAAGGAGCGGATGAGGATTTTTCACAGTGGAGAGGATAATAACCTCTCCCGTATGTTGGAAAGTTCTGAGTCAGCCATCCTCAGTCTGGTCGGTAGTAATGACTCTGCCAATCCACGAGTGAGAGAACTGATCCTAGAACGTGCTCGATATGCCTATAATGACCAAGTTGAGTTTTTTTATGGGAACTTTCAAGGAGATTTGATGGCATTGTCACTAGAAAATTACAAACCGGAGGAAAAACATGATTAAGGTTTTAAAAGGCTTTTACGACATCAAAGAAGGTGTATTTCGTTCCGTTGGTCAAGAATTTGAAGCGTCAAAAGAGCGCTTCGATGAAATCAACGAGGCGCTGCCTGACTTTGTTGATTGGGAAGAAAAAACTACAGAAGTAACTGAAACATCACCATACTATGTATAATCGCCCTAGCTATCGCTACAAGAAGCCAGAGGCTCAAAACGGAGACCTAAGAACCCCCTTGACTTTCTATACTTCTAAAGTCGAGGAGGGGCTTCATGGTCGTGATGTGAGTCATGAGAAGGCTTTTTACACAATGGGGCAAGTTTACTCTCCTAGTTTCAAAGATATTGAAATCGCAACTGGCAAGTCAATGAAAGCTAAGATGACTCTGAAAATTCGTGATCCTTTGTCTGATTATCAGCCGAAGAACGAGCATTTTGTCGAAGTTAGCGACAACCGTCTTAGTGGTGAAAAATGGCAAATTATCGATGTTCGTCCTGATTTTGACAATCGGGATTTTTTGATAGTCATTATCGGTGGTGGTCAAGATGTCTAGTGGAGCAGAATTAAGAGGCATTGACGATGTTCTTAGAAACCTTGAAGCCCGTCTTGGTGACACAAAGGTAAAACGTGCTACGAGTCAAGCCTTGAAGGCAGTCGCAAATGAGACTCTAGAAGAGTTTAAAGGTGCTTTGCAAGTCTACAAAGATACTGGAGCAACTATTGAAAGTGCTACTGTTGGGCGTGTGACTGGTCTTGCTGCTGGTGTTCCTGTTGTGAAAATTGGTTTTGGTGAAGGCTCTCGTTGGCGCTTGGTTCACTTGAATGAGTTTGGATATGCCAAAAATCCACATCCGAGAGGTTTCGGTGTTATTAGACGCTTCTCAGAGGCTCATGCTAAGACCTACAAATACAGGGTGGCTAGCCATTTGAAGATAGGAGGGTTTTAGATGGTCAAAGATAAATTCAATGAACTCTATGAGGCTTTGAAAAAAAATGAGACTTTAGCTGGAATCAGTATCAAATCTTTTAATCGTCCGGACTCGCTACCAAGTAATAAGCCAAGTATAGTCATTAGACCAGTAGGTCCGCCGATGCAGACGGCTTATGGTAGTAATACTAGTTTGGCTAAGACATTTCTCTATCAGGTCAATGTAGAGTCTATTGACTATACGGAGTGCAAAGTACTCCAAAGAAAAATTGAAAAGATTATGGAAGACCAGGGATTCTATCAAACCGCTGGTGGTTTGGATGAATGGATTCCAGAAATCAAACGCTATGTAGACGCTCGAACTTACAAGGGTCAGAGTGCTCTATATGAAGAATACTAAATTAAAGAAAGAGGTGCTATAAATGGCATTGGTTGGTTTTAAACGTATGACAATTCGTGTGTTGGATGGGAATGCTAATCCGACACTAGGAGAAAACCTTTTTGTAATTGAAGGACAAACTGGTAAAGGTGCGACTCGTACCGCTAAAATTTCAGGTCTTGCAAGTGATCCAGTAAAAACCTATGGTAGCGATGTCGCTTACCACGTATCAAATCGTGGTGTTGGCGATGTGAAGATGGAACTGACTGCAGTTGATATTCCTTCAACAGTACTCGCTAAAATCCTAGGACATCAAGTCAAAGATGAAATCATTGGCATTGGTGCTGATACAGTTGCTCCATACTGCGCTGTTATGCTTGAGTCTAAGACTGCAAATGGGACTCAGGCACAAGTTGGGTTCTTTAAAGGTCAGTTTTCAATGGATGCTGAGGAACTTGAAACGCTTAAAGATAAGCAAGAAGAACTTCCAGATGACAGCTTGAGCTTTGCTGCAATCGCAAGCGATGATACTGAAACAAATGGTCTTTACTATGTCAAGTACATTGGTAAAGAGGAAGAAAAACTCAAGAAATTCAAAGGTCAGCTTAAAATGGTTGCTGCAGGGTAGGAAGAGGGCGCAAGCTCTCTTTTTATCTTTTATCTAGAAAGGAAAGTATATGGCTAAGGTTAAATTTTTAATTAAAAACAAAAAGGGTCAAGACGTTCAAAAGACTAGTAAAGAAATTACTACTAAGGACTATCGTGACTACTTGATTCTCAATGAAGCACTATCATCTGATGTGTCAGAGGTAGAGAAATTAGACAAACAATTAGAATTCATCGCCTCACTGTTTGAAGATTTGGAAGTGGAAGAGCTTTTGAAATTCACGGACATGGCAGATATTTTTGCGGTATTTGCAGACATCTACTCTCATCTGGTTGGTGATGTTGACCCAAAGGAGAAAAAATAAAGCCAAGTGAAGCGCTGAAAAGGTTTTATGGTTTTGTCAAGCAAGCTACTGAAGGTCCATACGGTATGAGTATCCGTGATGTGATGGATACGAGCTGGGAGGACCTAATGGGTGTTCTTGGTCAAACCGAATCTGATAAAACTGAGGAAGTCATGGATCTTGCTGACTTTCTAGAAACGATTTAAAAAGGAGGATTTGAATGGCAGGTGGAACGCCGTTAGGTCAAATGTATATTGAGCTAGGGTTGGACGTGTCGAAGTTCAATCCTACTCTAAATGGTGCTAAAAATGCGGTTAAATATTTTCAAAGCAATGTAAAGGCGCTAGATAGTTCTCTGAAAGATAATGGAAAAAACACAGACTTACTACAAACAAAATACAAGACTTTAGGCCAAGCTATTGGATCACAAAAAAAGGTCTTGGATGAAATGAAAAAGAGTTTTGATAAACTCGAACCAGGCACTGCTAAGTTCGATAAAGCAGCTGCAGATATTGAGCGTGAAAATGCTAAGTTAGCAGCAATGGAAAGACAACTTAGAAGTGTTGAACAAGCATTGATTGCTGTTGGTAAAGAAAATAGTTTCGCCACTCGTATAAACAAGCTAGGAGATGGTTTGATTAAGGGTGGAGACAAGATTAAAGCGTTTGGGGATAATGTTTCAACGCTTGGTGGAAAGTTAACTACTGGCTTAACTGCTCCATTAATTGCAAGTGTAGGTTTGATTACTAAAGCAGCAATCGACTATGAATCTGCATTTACAGGAGTTAAAAAGACAGTAGATGAAACTGCCACAGTATCTTATAAAAACTTATCAGACGGTATTCGTCAAATGGCTAAAGAATTGCCAGTCAGTGCAGTTCAAATTGCAAACGTAGCAGAAGTAGCAGGTCAGCTTGGTATTAAGGCCGATGATATCCTTAAATTCTCACGTACTATGATCGATATGGGAGAATCAACCAACTTGAGTGCTGAAGATGCTGCGACAGCCATTGCCAAGATAGCAAACATTCTAGGTTTAACATCAGACGAGTATTCTCGATTCGGTGCATCTGTAGTTGACCTTGGTAATAACTTTGCCACGACCGAAAAAGACATCGTAGAGATGTCTAATCGTTTAGCAGCAGGTGGTAAACTAGCCGGACTAACTGCTCCAGAAATCTTAGGACTTGCAACTGCCATGAGTAGTGTAGGGATTGAAGCAGAAGCAGGTGGTACTGCTATGACTCAAACTCTTACCGCTATCGGTAATGCAGTTTCATTGACTACCAAGGATTCAGCAGATGATCTAGCCTTAATTGCTAAAGTTGCAGGCACAACATCAGAAGATTTCCAGAAAGCCTGGAAAGAAAAGCCTGCTGAAGCTTTACAAGCCTTTATCAAGGGGCTTAATACAGCCCGTGAAAAAGGCGCAAATATGGATGCTATCTTGATGAAGTTAGGCATGACAGGTGTTAGGCAAGGAAATATGCTTAAATCTCTTGCTTTATCATCCGACAAGATGAGTGCAGCAGTCGAACGATCTAACCAAGCCTGGAAAGATAATACTGCATTGACCAATGAAGCAAACAAGCGTTATGAGACTACTGAGTCTCAATTAAAGATGTTTAAAAACCAAGTTACTGACTTAGCTATTGAGTTTGGAGGGCCTTTATTAAAGGCACTACGAGATGGACTAAAAGCTGGGAAACCTTGGATTGAGACATTGGCTAAAATGGCAAAACAGTTTAGTTCAATGTCTGAAGAGCAACAAAGAAACATTTTAAAATGGGGCGCTTTAGCAGCAGGAGCTGGACCAGCTTTATCGATATTCGGTAAAGGTATTGGTGTTATTGGTAATTTAACTCAAGCTTTAGGTTGGTTGACAAAAGGAACTGGTAAAGCAGTAGGCGGAATATCCTTAATGGCCAAGACTTTCCAAGCGTTCAAAACAACTGGAAACCTAGCATCTGCATTCCAGCTTGCAAGTTCAGGCGCAGCATCGCTTGGAACTGCTACGGCATCCGCTTCATCATCTGTAGGATTGCTAGGAACATCTATGAGTTTACTTGCAAATCCTTTAGGGTTGACAATCGGTACTATTGCTTTAGCAACTGCAGGCCTTGTCTATCTTGGAAATGAGAAAGACAAAGCAAGAATCAGGACTGAAGAATTTGGCTCTCAATTAAGTGATACTGCTAGAGGAGAGTTGAGAAACTTCCAAAAAACTGTAGATGAAACAAGCACAGCAGTCGCAAACTTTGGAACTCACGCTGGGGATGTTGAAAAAGTTTCAGGTGCTTTTAAAAAGCTTTATGAAGATATCCAAGCGGCAGCAGACCAAAGCAACCACAGAATGGAAGAGTTGGGTGCTAAATGGGGTCTTAGTGCTGAACAAATTGCTCAAGCTAAAGAAAGAAATGGTCAAATTGTTTCAAATGCTGCAGCGATGATGAACCAAATCAATGAAATCTATCAACGTCATAATGGCGATGCTAGTAAGTTCTCTCAGGAAGAAAAAGAAATCATCCTGAATAATCAGAATGAGATGATTAAAGCTAAGTTAAAGATGATGAGTTTGTCCGAAGAACAACAAACAGCAGCACTTCAAGCTTTAAATGGTAAAATCAGCTCACTGAACGAAACACAATTAAAACATACTAGAGATGTTTTAAAACAAGCTATGGATGAAGAGAAAAAACTCTATGAAACATCCAAAGGCGAGTGGAAAGAATTGCTAGACGGTAAAGCCATTGACCAAGAAACTTATAACAAGAAAATACAAGAGCTTGAAGCAAACCACACTCAAACTATGGAAGCTCTGGGAAGTAAGTATTATCAAGTTATGAAGAACCTGGATGAAAAAGTTAAGTCCAGAACTGGTCAAAGTTGGAACTATTGGGAAGAAGCTAAGAAAACCTTAGAAGAGTACGGTTTATCTTATGAAGAAATCGGACGCAAGGCAGCAGAAGCATCTCAAAAAATTGGTAATTCACACAGCATCCTTGCAAACTATACTAGTGAAATGAGCAAGGAAGTCAAAGAAGCTAATGATGCTTGGTCATTGTTAGTTGGTAATATTGACAAGAACGGTAATTTCCAAGTCAAGTCAAATGTTAAGGAAGTAATCGGAGAAGCGGCTAAATCTGCAGAAGGTTGGGAACAATTGCAGTTTATTGCTAAAACTGCGGAAATCAATTCAAATGCTCATACGACCATTGCAGAAGCACTTGTAGAATCAGGCAAATGGAAAGACATGACTATTGAAGAGAAACAAGTGATTGTCAAGAACCAAGCTGGGCTACAAGCTATCTTTGATAGTGAAAGCCATCTTAAGACATGGAACAGCATGCCAGCTGAAGTCAAGGAACTTCTTCTGAAGAACAATGACATCATGACTAAGGCAGATGAAGCAACAAAAGCTCTCACAAACTATGAAGCATTAACTCCAAAACAAAAAGAGTTGCTTGCTACAGATAAGAGCTTCAGGAATGCGGTATCTCGATCTACAGAATCTTTGAAGAATTGGAACGCAATAACTCCATTTACAAAAGATTTGTTAGTAAATCCAAATGATGCTTTGTATTTTACTCAATTATCAATCGATAAAATGGCAGCTTGGAACCTTGCTACAGCTGAAACTAAGTCATTGGATGCAGTAGATAATACGGGGGTTGCAGTTGGAAGTGCAATCGTAAGCGTGAATTCTCCGAAACAAGAAGCTCCTATCAACTTGTTTGCAGCTGACCAAACTTCAGGTGTTCGTTTAGAAACAAGTGGAGCGATCAATTCGATTAAACAATATAATCCAGTGGATATTCTAGCTAAGAATAGCACTTCTGGAACTGTAAGTGAAGTACAATCTGGTGTGAACAGTATCCAAGACAAGACGGTTACTATCAACGCACAAGATAATGCTTCTGGAACTCTATCAGGCATTAAAAGTTTACTTGCTAGTGTAGCTGGTAGTTTCTTTACCAATATCTTTGTAAGTAAACACGCTCACGGTACTAATTACCACCCAGGCGGACTTGCAGTGGTCAATGACCAAAGGAATAGCACCTACAAGGAAATGGTCACGCTCCCAGATGGGCGTAGTTTCATCCCTGAAGGTCGAGATGTATTGTTACCACTTCCTAGAGGTTCAAAAGTCCTACGAGCAGATAAGACTAAGCGTTTAATGAGTAGCATGGGAATCCCTAAGTATGCAAACGGTATCGGTATTCCAAGCGATGCGAAGTTCCTCCGTGAAATGGAAGAAGCACAACGTAATATCACAATTCAGACTACTAGCGTCCAAAATGGGCAAGATACAGATAAAGTTGTGTCTGAGATGAGGATTCTGAGGTCAAGTTTAGAAAAAATCCTTACTGCTATACTTGAAAAATCTTCAGACACTTACTTGGACGGTGAAAAAATCTCACTAACCACTTATAGAAACCATGGAGCGATTTATGCAAGGGAGGGAATATAATGTATTACCTTATTATTAATGGTTTTAACACATCCACTATTCCTCACAGCGTAGTTACTGATTTTGGGGTAAGTGAGTGTGCAGAACCTAAAACATCTGAAGTTGTAGACATTTATGGAATGAATGGAAGTTATCGTGTGTTAGATGGTTCTTATAAAAGTTATGAACGCATGATTTCATTCTATCTGCCAAAACTTATTGATGTTTCAACCATTATTGAAAAATTTCACGATGGAAAGAATGAAATCGAGTTTGGATATCAACCAGATTCTTTATTTTATGCTGAATATATTTCAGCAAGCTACCATAGGAACGGACCACACGCTTACACATTAGACGTTAAGTTGTTGATGCACCCATTCAGATATCCAAAGAACATTGAACCAGTCGTATTAACAAGCACTGGAACGATTGATAATATCGGTACTGTTTATTCAGAGCCTATTATTGAGATCGAGGGTAACGGGGATATCTCACTGACTATTGGTAAACAAAGTATGTACTTATCAATTATCGGTAAGGCTACGATTGACTGCAGACAAGGAAAGCAAAATATCTTTAATGCCAATGGAGCAGTTCAAAACACTCTCAGAAAGCGTGGTGGGTTCTTTGAAATCCCTGTCGGTAATAGTGGTGTGACGTTTACAGGTAATGTGCGTAAGGTGACTATTAAACCGAATTGGAGGTATAAAGTATGATTTATTTAACGGATGGAAACATACCTCTTAATGCAGCATACGATGATGATATCGGTCAAGAAGGAAATAGCACCTATCAATTATCGTTCAAGTTTCCTACAAATAATATCTTGTGGCAAAGACTAAGAGAAGAAACATTCTTGACCGCTGACGATCTGCACGGTGAGCAAGATTTTGTAATTTTCGAGGTTGAGAAAAAGCATGGATATATTCAAGTCTATGCTAACCAAGTTATGACAATGTTAAATCACTACGTTGTTAATCCGATGCATTTGGATAGAGTGACTGGTTCGACTGCTTTAAGTAGTTTCGCTGGTAGTATCACTCGTGACAATCCATTCTCATTCTTCTCAGATATCGATGATAGACACACCTTCAATATCGATAGTAAGAATGCTATGGAAGCACTCACCAAAGATAAACACTCTATTCTTGGTTTGTGGGGTGGTGATTTAGTCAGACATGGTTACCAGGTACGGTTGTTAAAAAATGGCGGTTCAGAAAACGAATCGCTTTTTATGTACAAGAAAAACTTATCAAATTATGAGCACAAAACCTCTACAAAATCCTTACGGACTCGAATTACTTTCATTACCACAGTCCGTGGCGAGGGCGAAAATCCAGTCGATAAACATTACAAGGTGGTTGTCGATAGTCCACTGATTAACAAATACAGTCAGATTTATGAAGACGTTGTGGAAGTGAACGACCAGGATGTTAAGGATGAAGCGAGCCTTAGAGAATATGGCAAGCAGTATTTCAGAACAACCTTGTGTGATATGCTCGAAGATAGCATTGAGATTGATGTTGTCGGTCAGAGTGATGTCCCTGTCCAGATGTTTGATGTTATAGGTATCTACCATGAAACATTTGATTTGGACGTAAGGAAGAAAATCACTAAGTATACCTACTCTCCAATGGCTAAGAAATTGAAGAGTATTGGTTTTGGAGAATTCAAGTCAGGACTTGCAAGCGCAATCGGTAATGCAGTAAGCGATGCAGTAAAAAATGAAACTCAACACTTAGATGGAATCTTTGAAGAAAAACTAGCTAAAGAAATCAAAAATGCTGACCTTGCTTTTGAACGGCGAAAAGAAGAATTGGCTAATCAATTCACAGATGAAGTGAACTCCATCAAAGCCAAAGCTGAAGAAAACAAGAAAAAACTTTCTGACGAAATCAACAGACGATTTCAGGAGTTCAACCCATCAGGTTTTGAAGAAGCCAAAGATAAAGCAGAGGAAGCTCTACGAAAAGTTGGAGCAAATACTGATCTCGTTGAGGAAGCTAAGAGAATTGCTACTGACAATGCCAGAGATTTGAACGCATTTAAAACCTCGACTCAGAAAGAACGCGAGAAGTTATCAGATGAGTTAAAACGTTATTCACGAGAAGAAGCTGAGAATAAACTGACAGAAATCAGAGAAGTCCTGGCCAGTGACTATATTTCAAAAAGAACCTATGTAGAAGATGCGGAAGGGACACGTCAACGACTTGAAGCTATCACGAAAGACAACAATTCTAAGTTAGCAGAGTATAAAAAAACAGTTGACGGCCAATTCACAAATCTATCTAGTCAAATCGCTGACAAGGTAGATAGGTTGGATTTTCAGCAAGTCAAAGAAACTTCACTAATTTATGAACGCATCTTAGGTAGGACAGACTCAAACGTTGCTTCAAACATCGCCCGTATGGCCTTGACCTCAGAATTGTTTGAGGTCGAAGTAGGCAAGAGATTTAGTAATCTGACAAATCTGTTTTACGCTCCGACTAAAATTCCAAAATACATCTCATCAGTCGCAAGCGATAACCACTTGAGTCGTGTTAGCTGGGGTGATCACGACGGGATTAGGATTAACTACACAGACTCCATGTCTGGCTGGCTGGGAGTTCGGTTCCCTTTAACAAAGAAATTTGTTAAACAAGGAGAAAGCCTTGGTTATCGCATTGAGATTGCAGTTGACAAGGTACCACGAGACGGTAGAGTTTTGATTCAGTTGCTAGACAATACAACAAGTTTGGGAATGTACTACAACTCTCAGATTACACTTACCAAAACTGGTAATCAGGTATTCACTGGTTACTTGGATATTCCAAGGACTGGCGAGCTAAACGAGTACTCTATCAGATTCACACTTACAAGTCCTGGTAATATCGTTATCCATAAACCAATGGTTATAGATAAGCGCATAATTCCTGACGAATTCGTAGACAGCACTGACTATAACAGTGAGTATAACCGTGTGACTATGTCCTTGCTAAAAGATAGCTTTGCTATTAAGGCTTTAAATAGTGCAGGAGATATCATTGCTGGTATTAACGTTGGTGCTAACGGTAACAACCGCATTATTGGTAAGGCTACGCATATCACAGGCGAGACCTTAATTGACAATGCGGTCATCAAGTCGGCAATGATCGACAAACTCAAAACCGTCAATTTTGAAGCTGGTTCAGTCACTACTACTATTTTAGGGGCCAACTCTGTCACAGCTGAGAAAGTACTTATGGACCAAGCTATGGCTCGAAAGTTTGTATCAAATGACATATTCACGGATACTTTAGCTGCTAAAACCGCATTTATCAATAAACTACGGTCAGTTGTTGTATCTGCAACCTTGTTTGAAGGTTTTAAAGGTCGCATCGGTGGATTCCAAATCGGTACTCATGATAAAGACCCAAACACGTATTGGCTTACAGGTCAAAATCAATTTGCAGTTGGTATGAGCAACGGTAGTTCAGCTTGGGGGCAAGTTGCTCTTTGGGTTAACTGGGGGACAGATTGGGGGCAATCAGGTCCTTATGCTTGGTACGTCTTGCGTACAGGAGAAATGTATTGCAAAAACAATGCGGTATTTCATAGAGTGGTTACTTTTTCAAGCACAAGCACAATCAATTTTTATGGTTCAAATAATTTTCACAAAAATATCGAAATGAGAGCTGGAAGCGAAATTTATGGAACCGGTCGAAGCCCTCGCGAGAACGGTCATAATGCCGTCGTTTGGTGGAGCCAGGTTGGGGATGGCACGGTGAAATACTACATCGATAAGGCCTCCGACAGACGATTGAAAGAAAATATTGCTCAAACAGCGGTCAATGCGCTTGATACTATCAACAAGATTGATATGGTTGAGTTTGATTTCATCAAAGACAAGAAGCATGAAGAAATCGGGTTAATCGCTCAAGAAGTTGAACGTGTTATTCCACAAGCTATTTCAAGAAATCCTGATAATGAAGATGATTTCTTGCACATCGACTACAACGCATTCGTGCCTTACTTAATTAAGGCTATTCAAGAACTTAATCAGAAATTGGAGAAATTAAATGAAGGAAGAAATTAATCAACTTATCATCCAAAATTTAAGCGATGATATTGGACTGAAGGCAAGTGATGCAGCTACCTACAAGGCGCTGTATGCAATCACACAAAAAAAACTCAATGAAATTTTAAATCTCATTGAGTCAAATGAAGAGTTAAAGGCTCTATTTGACAAAGTAGCAGAAGAATTAGATAAACCAAAGGAGGAAGGATAATATATGACATTTAAAGTAGTTAATAAATATCTTCAGGATAGCAACCGTACGTTTGTAGCAATTCGCCAAGAAGCACCTTATACGGCATTTGACCGTGTCTTGATTGGAAACCGTGTGAATGACTCAGACGAGGAATTGATTAAGGAAGTTCTTGGCCAAGTGGCTACCGAGCTAAACCCAGCTGAAGGTGTGAAGAAACTTCAGGAAGACTTGCACACACAAGCGCAAGAATACGAAACCAAGCTAGCTGAGAAAGATGCTAAAATTGCGGAAGTCAAAGCCGTTGCGGATTGGGCAGTATTGGCACGAGTTACCGATACAGAAAATCCACTTAATCCGATTGTCTTCAAGCGTGGGCTTGAGCTTGTAGATCTCGGACAAACTGGCAAAACTTACCAATCACAAGAAATTTTCACACTTGAAAATCCGAACCATATCGAGAAATTTCAAGAGGGCAAGCGTGTCATGATTCAAGTGAATGAAGCGTTCACTTATCAAGGACAGACGCTCGAGCAACTTGCAAGCCTTGAACAAAACGGCAAGCTAGGCATCTGGAAATGGGAGCCACCGAAGGCACCAAAGGCAAGTGATGAACTTGAAACTGAGCCAGTTGCACAATAGAAAGGGGATTTATGCGAGACTTACCATTTCATGAGCTTGTCGAACATCTGAAGAACCTTTCGTCAAGTCCATACATTCACATCTTCTTCTGGCTAATGATCCTGGACATCGTTACAGGATATGTCAAGGCATTTAAGACTAAGCGATTTGACAGTAAGATTGGCACCATGGGATTGATTCGTCATTTCGTAGTATTCACAGTCATCTTACTGGTTGCGATGTATGCTCGTTCACTTGGTGTTCGTCCGTTGGGAATTACCTGGACAATGTTCTTTATTGCTAACTATCTAGGCTCTGTACTTGAGAATTGGGAAGCTATTGGTTGGGCATTCCCAGAATTCTTGAAACCTTACATCAACCAAATTAAGAAAGACAACGCTAGAAAACTTGGTCAATTACTAGTCAATGTTGACCAGAAAGACAATTTTGACGAAAAGGAGAAATAACATGCAACAAATTAATGAAATCATCATCAATGCAGCAATTAGTATTCTTGTCATTTTGGCTGGAATTGCAGTCAAAACTGTTAAAGAGTACCTTATTAAAAAAGGCGGTGAGAAGACCGTCAAGATTGTTGAAATCTTAGCTAAAAACGCGGTCAACGCTGTCGAGCAAGTTTCAACTGAAACTGGCTACAAAGGCGAAGAGAAGCTAGAACAAGCTCGAAACAAAATCCGTGCCGAATTGAACAAGTACAATATCAGCATGACTGATAAGGAGCTCGACACATTCGTCGAGTCAACTGTTAAGCAGATGAACGATGTTTGGAAAGGGGAATGATTATGGCAGTAAACATTGAAACAGCTATCGCTTGGATGCGTGCGCGACAAGGTCAAGTATCCTACAGTATGGACGATCGCAACGGTCCCGACTCTTACGATTGCTCAAGTTCGGTCTACTACGCTCTGACGAGCGCTGGAGCCGTGTCCGCTGGATGGGCGGTCAATACTGAGTATGAACATGACTGGCTCAAAAAGAACGGATATGAACTCATCACAGAAAACCAGCCGTGGGACGCTCAACGTGGAGATATCTTTATCTGGGGTCGCCGTGGCTATTCTAGCGGAGCAGGTGGCCATACTGGTATTTTCGTGGATAGTGATAACATTATCCACTGTAACTATCGTTTTGACGGCATCACAGTGAATGATCATGACGATATTTGGCTTTATGCTGGACGACCTTACTATTATGTGTATCGTTTGACTAATCCATCTGCAGCTGCTGAAGAAGTAAAAACTGGTTGGCAGAAAGACGACACAGGTTACTGGTTCGTTCGTGCTAATGGTACATATCCAAAAGATCAGTTCGAGTATGTCGAAGAGAACAAATCATGGTTCTACTTCGACAGTCGTGGATACATGTATTCTGAACGCTGGCTGAAGCACACTGATGGTAAATGGTACTGGTTTGACAAGGATGGCTATATGGCCACATCTTGGAAGAAAATCAATGGCAAATGGTATTACTTCAATCGCGACGGCTCTATGCAGACCGGCTGGGTCAAATACTACGAAAAATGGTATTACCTGGATGCCGTCAATGGCGATATGAAATCGAACACATTTGTGCCTTACAATGGCGGATACTACATGCTGCTTCCTGATGGTCGCATGGCCGATAAAGAAGCCTTTAACATCGAGCCAGATGGGCTCATCACTACTAAATAAAAATAAAGCATAGAAAGGCTTTCAAAATTTAATTACACTTGACCGCTGGCATTCGCTAGCGGTTTTTTTGTTTATTCAAAACAAAAAAGCAGTGACCGAAATCACTGCTTATCAGCTGTAGCAAATTCATAAAGTTTTTCTGCCGTTAGAAGAGCCATTTTGTCCATGCTTGTTTTTCCTTTTCTGAGGTCAGAAACAGTAGTCCAAGGAACTCCAGCACCTTGCGAAATAGAAGATGTAGAAATCGAACTGTCTAATAATTCTTGAATAACTTTTCTCATACTTATTTGTCCTTTTTATTTTTTAGATAAATATATACATTAACTACAATTATAAAAATAGCTATTGCACTAACCATTGCTTTTCCTCTTTTCATTTGATAAAATAGAGGTGTGAGGGGCTTTCGCCCCCACCTCTTAGCGTTTACCTTTTCTTTTGCCGGAATTTGGGTTTACGCTTTTTGCTTTGCCTTGCGACTGTTATTGCAGTCACTAGACTTGCGATAGCAGTTACTGTTTCAGGGATATTATCTATCGCCTTTTCAAGTAACCTAAGCCAATCTTCTTTGTTCAACTTCCTCACCTCCTTTCCTTGTCTTGATTATATTATATCACGGTACACCGAGAAAGTCAAGCGTTTTGATGAAGTTTTTTTAATTTTTTCAAAAAAAAATAGACCTTTTCCAGAGGTCAGGGAGTTGGAGGGGACACCCTCCAATGTAAACTATTAGAACTGAATTGCAGCCTTCTCAACTATACGGGCAATGGTGAGTATGAAAATGAATACGAAGATGAATACGATTTAAAAAAATGACGAAAATCAACGGAAATGATTTTAAATAAAAATAAGCAAAAACTCAACTATTGTTAAGCAACAGAAAGTATTGGTAAACATTTGTCACTTATACCATAGTTCGTGACAGTTCCTGTTTTTTTTGATAGAATCATACAGTATGCCCCTGGGCACAAAGTAAGAACTGGGACTGTCTTTCCCAGCTTCGGAGGAAAAAAATGTCAGATTCACCAATCAAATACCGTTTGATTAAGAAAGAAAAACACACAGGAGCTCGTTTGGGTGAGATTATCACACCCCATGGAACCTTCCCAACGCCTATGTTTATGCCGGTAGGGACTCAGGCAACGGTCAAGACTCAGTCGCCAGAAGAATTGAAGGAGATGGGTTCAGGAATTATCCTTTCTAACACTTATCACTTGTGGCTCCGACCAGGTGATGAACTCATTGCCCGTGCTGGAGGTCTTCATAAGTTTATGAACTGGGACCAACCAATCCTAACAGATAGTGGTGGATTCCAGGTGTATTCACTAGCGGACAGCCGAAACATTACTGAAGAAGGAGTAACCTTCAAGAATCACCTCAATGGTTCTAAGATGTTCCTATCACCAGAGAAGGCCATTTCTATCCAGAACAATCTGGGCTCAGATATCATGATGTCCTTTGACGAATGTCCTCAGTTTTACCAACCTTACG
>ERZ773068.164-NODE-164-length-36494-cov-15.113450_pt1 | contig 36494 bp, 42 predicted proteins | sample MGYA00580620_ERZ773068 | MGnify/ENA primary metagenome ERZ773068 (study PRJEB29015, sample SAMEA2737983) | human oral metagenome | biome: human oral; feature: human-associated habitat; material: dental | place: China | collected 2101 ... | reverse complement strand
TCGAAGCCGGTGATGTCCAGATCGAAGCCTTCCAGCTGCAAGGCGTCCAGTTCGATCCGCAGCACGTCCCAATCCCAGCCCGCGTTCTCGGCAATGCGGTTGTCCGCGATGACCAGTGCGCGGCGCTGGGTCGGTGTCAGGTGATCGAGCACGACCACCGGCACGATCTCCAGCCCGAGTTTCTGGGCAGCGGCGAGCCGACCGTGGCCCGCAACAATGATGCCGTCGCTGCCCGCGAGAATCGGGTTGGTGAACCCGAACTCGGCAATGCTGGCGGCGATCTGCGCCACCTGATCATCCGAGTGCGTTCGTGCGTTGCGGGCGTAGGGAAGCAGTTTGGCCGTCGGCCACTGCTCGATCTTGTCAGCGAGCCAACTCATACCGCCACCTCTGCATCAACGGCAGCAGCGCGCTCGGCGGCGACTTGCTCGAAGGATTGGCCGGTGGCGATCAGAGTGATCGGCACGCCGGGATGATTCTGCTGGAAGCGTTTGATGGCCACGTCCACGTACTCCGGCGCGATCTCCACGCTGCGGCAGATGCGGCCCGTGCGCTCGGCCGCCAGCATCGTGGCGCCGCTGCCGCCAAAGGGTTCATACACGGTGTCGCCCGCGTCGGTGTAAGCCTCGATCACAAACTGCGGCAGCGCGACCGGAAACACGGCGGGATGGTCGATGTCCTGACCGATCTTGCCCTTGTGCCGCATCACGCGGATCACGCTGTCGGGGATGCGCGTGTCCTGCGTAGGCTGCCCCTTGTGCGTCCAGCCACCGACTTCGCCATCCTTGCCACGCATCGCGGTGGACGAGCCATCGGCGCGCAGGTGCGACTCCTGACCTGCGTGCTTGCAGGGCACGATCTTGTTGGCTTGCGACTTTCACGATTGAAGTGAAAAACGAACTCGAAGCTCGGAGCCAGTCGGCCCTGCCAGTCACCGGGCATTCCCGGCCCTTGATCCCAGACGTACCACGCGAAGCGCCGCCAGCCCTGCTGGCGCATCCACTCGAGCCAAGCATCCCAATACGGGATCACTTCGTTGTCACGGTGGATAAGGCCCAGATTGACCAGCACCTGGCCGCCCTCCGCCATCGGCAGGTGGGCGAATACACCGCGCATCAGGCCATCCCAATCGCTGATGCCGCCCGAGGTGTAGTCGCGCTGGTTGCCGTAGGGTGGCGAGGTGAAGCACAACTGTGCCGTGTCGCCGTTCATCAGCGCGGCGACCATGCTTCGATCGGTGGCGTCACCACAGATCAGGCGATGCTGACCGATGGCCCAGACATCGCCGGGGCGCGACACCGCCACGACGGGCGCATCCGGCACATCGTCCGCAGCATCCGGCTCGTCAGGTTCTGGTTCCACCTCGGCATCAGGCTCCGTGTCCAGCACATCACCAGCGAGCAGTGCCTCGATCTCGGCATCCTCGAAGCCCGTCAGGGCAAGGTCGTACCCAGCCTCGGACAGGTCGGCCAACTCCAGCGCCAGCATTTCCTCGTCCCAGCCGGCATCGAGCGCCAAGCGGTTGTCCGCGATCACCAGAGCGCGCTTTTGCGCCACGGTGAGGTGGGCCAGTTCAATCACCGGCACCTCATCCAGCCCCAGCTTGCGGGCAGCGGCCAGACGCCCGTGTCCGGCAATGATGCCGTTGTCGCCATCGACCAGGATCGGGTTCGTCCAGCCGTACTCGACGATGCTGGCTGCGATCTTGGCAATCTGGCTTTCGGCGTGCGTGCGCGGATTGCGGGCGTAGGGAATCAGCGCCTCGACCTTGCGGTACTCGACGTTGAGCGTGTTCAAAGTGGAAATCCCAAAAACAAAACCCGCCAAGCGTTGCCGCCGGACGGGTTGGAGTGAGTGATGAATCTGGGACAGTGGTAACTGCGCCTTGGGGTGGTAACCGGGGCCGGTAACCTGCCCACTGGTAACCTTGCCCGCGCTCTGACGCTAAAAAAGCGTCGCGCTCGCGCCCCCCGCATGGGATTTTCGGCAGGAAGGGCCCATTTTCCCCCGGCCACTCGCCGAACCGTCACCGCTGTCCAGAAGGTAGCTGAATATTACGCTCGGCAGCCGCGATTTGTTGCAGTCGATCCGAGCCGCAAAAAGGACAAACACGACAAAACGGGGACAATCCATCAACGCATTACCCTACGTTGCTCAGGAAGTTGGACGGTCACTGTCCGGCTTTCCATTCAGTGCTTCGGCCACGGTCTCCAACGCCTTCTGCCACCGACGCCACGCCGTCGTCCGGTCGCAGCCGAAGCGTCCACAGATGTTCCGCCACGGCTGACGGTCGCTGCGCATCCACACCAGATGGCGCTGCTCGACCTCCAGCCACTGCATCCAGCGCATCGTCTCCAGCATCCGATCAATCGCGTCAGGGCTGGGAGGGAAGTAGTGGCGCGGCTGCTCGTCAGCCGACAAGCGCTCCCACTGCTGGCGCACGATGATGGGCCAGACGTTGAAGTAGCCCTGCACACGCACGGGCGGCAGGCGTCGTCCGGTGCTTGCTGCTTCCTCAAAGCGTGCCGCCACGTCGTCAATCGTCCACGGTGTTCGACGGTTAGCCATGATGCCGTCCTCCCTTGCCGTAGAGACGCTCGCCGATCTGGCGTACCAGTTCACGCTCCATCCAGTCGAGACGATCATCGTCGGGTGACACGACCAGGATGTGCTGGTCGCGCCAGCCGCGTTGCTTGATGGCGTCCACATCCTGGACGTCAGGCTGGAGTCGCCCGAGCGGGCATCGGTATTGGGGTGTCGGAATCTTCATCTCACACCTCCTGTTCCAGATCGTGCTGCGCGATGGCCCAGTGCAGCAGCGCCAACGCGTCGGCCTCGTTGTCGTCGGACGGAGCGTGGCCGCGCGCGGTGACGGATGCGATCACATCCCCTTTGCCCGCATTGCCTTTGCCGGTGGCGTGCTTCTTGATCGTGCCGACTGGAACGCCTTGGTATGGAATCTGGTGGTGCTCACACCACGCGGTGAGCGTGGCCAGGAATCCGCCGTAGGCGTGGGCCGCATCGGTCGAGACGTGGCGGCGGACTTCCTCGAAGTGCAGCGCGTCGATGCCGTCGCAAGATTGCTTGATCTCCGTGAGCCAACGTTTGAAGCGAAGGAAGCGCATTCCGCCGCCTTCGAATCGCTGCGGCCGGAAGCTCTCGGAACCGCTGGTGATGTGGCCGTCGCTGTCGCGCAGCGCCCAGCCAGTGGCGGTGCCCAAGTCGAGGGCGAGGATGGTGGTGGTCATTGTGTCAGTCCTTGCTTGGCGCTGATCTGACGCAGCTGACACGGGATGTCGAAACTCTCCATGAGGCGCGTGCACGCGCACGTGTAGGGGTAACGACAAACAGCGTCAGCTGCGTCAGACCGCGTGGTTTTCATGAGGTCAGTTGTCCGCGTAGGGGGTGTAGGAAGGCGTCGGCGGGTGCTTGAGGCCAATGCCCTGAAACCCGCGCACGCCCACGCCGTTGCGCCATTTCTCGATTCCGCGTGTGATGAGCAGATCGGAGAAGCGACGTTGCGCGCCGACAAACTCGCCAGCGGCGTCAGCCCACTGCTTCCAGTCGGTGAACAGTTCGGCGGTCAGAGACTTGGCATTCGGGGTGCGCACACAGCGCTCATCGAGCCAGCGACCCAGCGCGTCCTCGGCCTCGAAATACTCCTCGGTGGCATCCACCACGCGTTGCGGAGGATCGAGCCGACCGTGGCGCTGCCAATCCAGACAGCCCTGCACGGCCCACGCGAGGATGCCGTCGCGTTCGGCCAGCAGCTTGTGTTGCAGGTTCTTGTCGCGGCGCTCGGGCGGCACGGTGATCGTGAACGGGATCAAGTGCAGACGCCGCTTCATCGCCTCATCGATGTTGCGGATGGCGGGCTTGTGGTTGCCCGCAACGAACAACTTGAATTGCGGAAAGAACTCGAAGAAGTCCTGGCGCATGAAGCGCGCCGCGATCTTGTCGCCGCCAGTCAGGTTCTTGAGCTTGGACTCGGCCCAGCGCTTGCCCTGTTCGGTTTCGATGGCCGCCACGAAACGTGCGCCGCGCAGACCCGCCATATCGGTCGGGTGCCGGTCGGTGCGCGTTTCCATGAAGGTGTCCATCGGCGCGTTGGTCGCGTAGTCGCCGAGGATGGTGGCCAAGGTGTTCACGAACACCGATTTGCCGTTCGCGCCCGTGCCGTACAGGAAGAACAGCGCGTGCTCCTGCGTCGAGCCGGTCAGCGCGTAGCCGACCATCCGTTGCAAATAGGCCTGAAGCTCTTTGTCGCCACCGGTGACCTCGTCGATGAACTGCTTCCACGTCGGGCAGTCGCCGCTGGGCGTGGCCGTGGTGATCTTGGTCATCCGGTCGGCACGCTCGTGCGGGCGCATCCGGCCTGTTTTGAGATCGACCACGCCGCCCGGCGTGTTGAGGAGCCACGGATCGGCGTCCCACTCGTCCGTGGTGGCCGCGTGCCTGCGATCCGCGCGCGCCAGCCGCTCGACACCGCCGACCGTACTGGCACTGGCCAACTTGACGGCGACCTTGGGGTTGTCAGCACGCACGGCGGCCTGGCGGCAGACGCTGCGGATCAGATCGGTGGCGGCGAGCGTGTCCTCGGTGCGCCAGCGCTGCCCGTCCCACACCAGCCAACGTCCCCAGGTGGCCACATAGCGCCAGTCACGGTGATAGCGCCGGGTGAAGGACAGCGCCAGCGCATCCTCGGTGCCCCAGACGGACTCGTCGCTGCTGACCACCGGCTCGGCCTCGTCGGTGACGTCGTGCATTTGCAGGCGCGGGCCGTGGGTGAGGAAGGTGGCGACATCGAAACCCTCAGCGATGGCGTCCGCCGCGTCCCAGCCCTCGGCGGCCTCCTCGGGCGGGTACAGGATGTGGCAGGACTTCGCCCCCGCCGACAGGATGGCCTGCGCCGCTTGCGTGGCGTACTCCCAGCCCGGTTTGTCGCGGTCGGGCCAGATCAGCACGGCCTTGCCCGCCAGCGGCGACCAGTCGGTCTTGTCGACCGGGGCGTTGGCACCGTGCATGGCTGTGGTGGCAACGATGCCCGCGTCGATCAGGGTCTGGGCGCATTTCTCGCCTTCGACCAGCACCACTTGGACGGCATTGAGCATTCCGGGCTGGTTGTAGAGCGGGCGCGGATTGGGCGGCGTCATCTTGCGCCGCTTGGCGTCCCACGGGCGGAACTGCTTCTTCTGCCCGGGCGGGTCGTAGCGGTAGACGACGGCAATGAGATGCCCGCTCGCATCGAGGTAGTCCCACTTCGCCGTGGCGGGACCAAGCTCGTCGACGGGCATATCTTTCTTGCCAGAGCGGCGCACCGGCATTTCGCGGGCACGACCTAGCAGTTCGGCCGCCGCGTCCAGCACACGCTGGAAGTCGGTGTGGATGTTGAGCGCCAAATGTCCGGCAATGAGATTGAAGATGTCGCCGCCGTCGCCTGTGGCACGATCCGTCCACAGCCCAGCTTTTTCACCATCGAGCACGACCTCAAGGCTGTCGCCGGGACTGCCCAGCACGTCACCGATCAGGAAATTGCCCCGGCGTTTCTTGCCTGCTGGGAACAAGGTGGCGAGCACCGAGGGCAAACCGGCGATCAAGCCTGCCCGCAGCGCCTCGCGTTCGCTGTCATCAAAAGTGCGTCGGGTTTCGGCTGGTTTTGAGGTGTCGTTGAAGTCAAGCATCGACACCTTCCTTGTCCGATCCTTCGGCCTGATCCTCGTCCCGTTTCTTGACGGCGGCGCTGCGTGCCGCCCAAGCGGACAGTTCGGACAAGCGGTAGCGCACAAGCCCACCCATCAGGTAATGCGGAATCCGGTACTTGTTGCGCATCGCGTGATCGGCGAACCAGTAGTACGGCAGACGCAATGCAGCCGCAGCCTGCTTGGCATCGATCATGGGATCGATGGCAGTCGTCGGGGTGTGTTTGTCAGTCATTCCTGCGTCCTCCAGCAGCGGTCTTGCCACGCGCACATCCGGCATTCGAAGTGGGTCGGGTCGTGAAAGGCGCGCGGCAAAAGCTCGCCCGCTTCGGTGGCCGTGATGACCTTCACCGCCCGGTCCGACATGCGCTGGGCCAGTGTGGCGTCAAAGGGCACGAGCTCGGTGTAGATCTCCATCGTGTCGGCGTTGAGGGCCGTGAAGATCGCCGGGTGCTCGTGCAGTTCGAGATAGGCCTGGTAGATCGCCACCTGCGCCGCATAGATGGGCTTGGAGATGGCCAGGCCTTTTTTCTGCAGGTCGCTCCAGGCCTTTTTTCTGCAGGTCGCTCCAGGACTTGTTGCCAAGACACTTGCACTCCCAGAGCGCGGGATAGGCAAAGCCCTCGGGGCCAGCAACGATGACGCCATCGACGTGGCCTTGCAGGCGACCGTCGGCCGCCGAGAAGCCAAACTGCTCGCCGTCTGCCTTGCGGGTGCGCAGGTCGAAACCTGCGTCCCGCAGCCACGCCACCATGCAGTCCTCCATGACGTGACCGCGCTCGAAGACGCGCAACAGCCGAGCCTGCGCATCGCGTCCGTGGTCGATGGGAGCCTTGGCGTACTCGAACTGCAGCGCACGCTCGCAGGCCACGCCAAGACGCGAAGCCCCGAGGTACTGGCGTGCGGCCTGACGTTCGCGGGCCTGCTGCATACCGGCATCGACCAGCGCCGTGACACGTTCCGAGAGGCTTGAAGATGAGTTGAAATCCAGCATCGCAGCCACCTCAGAACGGAATGTCATCGTTGAAATCCGCGAACGGATTGGCGGCATCAGGTGCCAGCGGGTCAGGCGTCGCAGGCAAGCCCCGCACGGGCGGGAACTTGGTGGCCTCGTGGTGCGCCACCATTGCCTCCGACCAGCAGGTGACTATGGCGTCGATTACGCGCAGCGCCTCGCTTTCCGAGTAGTCACCCAGCGGTTTCGTGAAGCCGATCTCGCCCGCCGCCTCACCGAAAGCCTTGAGGCACTGGCGCATCGCAGCCAGTTCGACATCAGACGGATTGATCATGGCGACCTCCGTCTTGTCCAGGTAGCCCTTTTGCACGCGCTCCCAATTGCCGTACAACGCGTGAAAAGCGTCCTGACAGCGGCGAGAGCAGAACACCCAGTCCAGGGGATAGCGCCGGGGATCGCCCACACCGTGGCGGTTGTCGGTGTGGCCGTAGCCCCGGGCCTGTCGTTTGCAAACCCAGCATTTCACGCTCCCTCCTCGATTTCATCGAGCAGCAGACCCAACTGCAGGGCAGCGCCAGCGAAGGCGGCCTCACAGCGGCGTTTGAAGTCGGCGTAGTTCGTCGAGCTGCGTGCAATCGCCGTGACCGCGTGGATCTGCGATTCCAGATGTGCCAGGCCCTGATCGGACAGCCACTGGTGGTGCTTCTGCGAGATGCCCTTGCGATTGCGGATCTCGTTCAGCAAGTCCTCCGGCAGAACCGGCCCATAGACCCAGCGAAGCGTGATCTGACCAACAACGTGTGGCGGGTTCTGGTCGTGGCCTTGGTACTTCCAGCCGAACAAGCGGTAGATGGCGCGGTAGTAGTCCGGGTGAAAGCGTCGCTCCCACGAAGCGCAGGACTGGCGCAGCAGTTTGGAGATCAACTCCTGCAGCGCATCCGGTGCCCGGTGGTGCTGGTAGCCGGTGGCCTCGTCGATCAGCGCGACCTCGCCCGTGGTGGCCAGCGCCCGCATGATCTTCATGCAGTTCGAGACAATGCCCCGCCGCGCTTTGTGCAGCGTGCCGTCGATGGCGGCTTTAACGACCGCTGATGTGACGTCGGCAATGATGCCAGCGGGGAAGAACTGGGCCTTTTGGCCCGACGGCAGCAAAATTGTCGCCTCTTTTTTGTTCAATGATGACAATGAGTTAGGCGCAAATTCCCGCAGAAAGCTGGCAAAACGGTCACCCCTTTGGCGCTCGGCAAACCCCAGCAACTTCATGAGCTGGCGACGGACATAGCCGCGCTCGCCAGTGGTGAGCACGACAGCCTCGCAATCGAGATCACCAAATTGCACAACGCCGTAGTGGCTGGCAGTGAGAATGGATGCGTTCATGGCGACCTCCCTCACTGAGCCCACGACGGTTTGCCCGTCACGGGTGCGCGCTGCGGAGCCGGGGCCTGATACGCGGGCGCTGCCTGCGCCGGTGCGCCAGACGCGCCACCGCCGGAAGTCTTGGGCGGCACGCCCATCCACTTGGCGTAGTCGGGGTGGTCAGGCTCGACCGCCACCTTGATCACATTGCGATCCTGGCCCTTAGCGTCTTTTTCGATGTCGATGCGGGCGAGGAACTCGATGCCATCCAGCTCATGGAAACCCTGGATGCGACGCGCAGCGGCGGCCTGCGGGCTGTTGTCCTGCGGGTGAACGTTGCGGGCGCTGTTGAGCACGGCGCGGATGAAGCTGCGCCCCATCTGACCCCAGGTCGGACCTTTGGGCGAGTAAAGCCCGATGTTCGACCACATCTTGCGTTTGGCATAGTCGCCCGCAGTGATCACGAACTCGGCAGCGAGGTAGATCGATCCGGTCTCGAAAGACTGGGTTGCATAACCGCCGTCCCACCCCTGTGAGGGGTCGTCGTAGCCGCCAGGCTTGAACGTCGTGCGCACCGGGGCCAGCGTGCCTTTGGGGATCAGATCGAAGCCTGACTGTTGGGGGTCGGCATCCTGAAAATCGAAATAGTTTGACGACATGGCGGTTACTCCTTGGATTCGGTGGTATTCGGGGTGGCGGCGCTGACAGGCGCGATGGCTGCGCCTGCGCACTTGGCGATCAGTGCGCCGAGATCAGGTGGCTCCAGCAGGTCGAGGCGACCGCTGCGGTCTTTGGCGGGGAAGCCATAGGGATTGAGGGTGTGGGTGACGAAGGCGCGATAGGCACTGCCGTCCTCGGCCTTGATTTCGGCCAGCGTCACGACCTCATCGACGATGCCGGGTAGCTCAAGTGCGGTCTTGCTGCCTTCGATCTGTGGTACGAACACCTTGCGGTTGAAGTCATCAAGGCGCTCGTCGAGAATGGCTACGAACACCACGTTCCTGCCGCGTGCGTGCTGAAGGTGGGTGAGCGCGCTAATCATTTCCTGCCCAAGCAGGCCGTAGGCGGCACGCAGGTCAGGCTTGCCGGAGCGGTCGCTGATGGCACCGGGCTGCGTCTTGCACCACGCAAAGCACTGGCGGGACAGCTGCGTGATCGAGTCGACGAAGAAGGTCTGATAGCGGCCCAGTTGCGCCGGATCGCCAAACTTCTCGATGACGTGGTCGTAGTGCGCCTGCGAGAAGGCAGACTCCGGCGGCAGTGACTTGTCCGGGCCCGCGAGGAACACGAAGAAATCGCGTGACTCCGGCCACGAAGTCGGACGGATGGTGTCACCGGGCCAATCCGCCACCGCCAGATCACCGGCCTCGATGTCGAGAAACAGCGTGGTTTTGGGATCGAGGTCTTTGAGCCGGGAGGTTTTGCCGATGCCGGACTTGCCGAGCATCAGCAACTTCACACCCTTGCGTTCGGCCATGCGCTGTTGCACGGAGATGATGGGAAGGCTCATACCGCACCTCCATCGAGCGTCAGGGTGATGCTTGGCTTGCCTTCCTCCACCGTGCGCGCGGCGGCGAACTGCTCGCGCAGCGTCGTGGGCCAGTTGGAGTAGCGGGACTCGGACACCGACAGTTTGACGTCGATGTAGTCCTCGACTTTTTCGCCGGAAGCCGCGATGCGCTCGGCCATCTCCTTGAGGATGGCCTGATTCCAGGTCACCTTCTTGGGAAGCTCGTACCTGACGTGCAGCGCGCCATCGTTGACATGGGCAGTGCCGAAGTCGCGGCCCGATTCACGCAGCGCGGCACGGGCTTGCTCACCGAAGCGCTGCAACTTGGCGGCATCCAGCTTTGCGCGCAGTGGCTTGAGAAACGCGATGGCCTCGTCAACATTGCGTTCGGCCTCCAGAAAGTCCCGGATCGGCGCAACCGCCAGTTGAGCGACGGTCATGCTCGCGAGGTCGGCGGGGTAGAGAGTCAGTTCTTTCATGGCTGCTCTCCTCACTGGTACGCACGAGCGAAGGTCGAGTGCCGCGAAACGCGACGCTCGAATGCTTCGATCTCGGGAATCAGGTAGGTGACGCGGGCACCGAGCTTGCAGAAGACCGGGCCGAGCTGTTCCTGCCGCCAGCGGCGCAGGGTCTTGACGGAAAGCCCCCAGCGGATGGCCAGCTCGTTTTCGTCAAGGGCGATGCGCTGTGGCGCACCGGTTTTGGCCGGAATCGGGCCAGATGTTGCGTTGGTGAAGTGGGTTTGCATTTCGATGTGCCTCCTGTATGAAATGGGCACATCGCAGTCTCCGCACGGGTTTATGGGCCGTGTCTGGTTCGATTTATGGGTGCGTTTATGTGTTGCGCCTCACCCGGTATTTCCCACGCGAAACCAGCTCAATCACCTCCTCACGCGCCACCTTGTCGCCGAAGGCATCGTCGAAGGATTGGAAGCCGGTGTTGACGGTGACGGCACCATTCACCTCTTTCCACGACATCACGGGCGGGGGACTTCCTTCGGTCCCCCACATCAGCTTGATGATCTTGGCGCGCGCTTCGGTGAGATCGATGGACGACGCCATATGCGGGAGCTTGAGTCGCTTGCCATTGAAGAACTGCACCGGCTCCGGCTCACCCGCGTTGGTTGCGTAGCCGTGCAGGACACGATCAAAGGCGTCGGTGTCGAACGCATCTGCGCCACCGGCCACGCGCACGAACTCATCGAGGCCGCGCAGCGTGTGGTCACGGGGTAGCGAGGCATTGGTTCGGGTTGGGCACAGAACAATGCCACCACGCGGCCACACGGCGTCGGCAAGGACTGCAGTGATCTTGTCCTGTGGCGCGCGTGACCATGCTCGGGCAACGAACACCGGTGCGAAATCGTGCGTGCCTGCGATCCGCTGCTCACCGAGGTGCCACAGGTGATTCGGTGTCCGACAGATCTTGCTAGAGCGTCGCCGCTCCTCAATGCCGATCAGCGCTGCCAGATCTGCGAGCCAGGAATCCATCTGGATGGAATAGAGGGCGATCCCAGCCAGCGGCTGGACGACCGTTCTGCCGTTCAGCGGACTGCAGTAGCTGTAGCGACTGGCGTCCTCGTCGACATCGACTTCGACTTCCTGTTCGGAATCGAGAAAAGGCACCATCACGTGGGTGAGATGGCCTGCGGGCACGATCCAGCGCCGCTGAAGAAACTGCTGGTGGTCGCGCCCGAGCCTGTCGGCCAGCACTGATTCATCGAGCCGTGGGAGGTTGTCCAGCGCGAGGAAGAAGCTCAGATGCGGCGACGTCATCGGCGTCCTCCTCAGAATTGGCTCAGCATGCCAATCTTGATGAGCTGTTCCTGCACGCGCTTGCGGTCGTCGTCCGTCCTGCTCTTGTCGTTCAGTCCGTTCGGCGCGGTGATCTGTACCGCAACGTTGTGCGCCTTGCGGTGTGGCGTCTTGGACATCCTCATGACCAACTTCACCTGCACGAGCGTGTACTGGCTCAGGTCTTCGGCGCAGTAGTCCTCATAAGCAACCTGATAGATGTTTCGGCCATCGCGCCGGTCGCGAGTGATTTGCATCTTGCTGGAGAGTTGCCGCACCACATCACGCCCGCCGTACTCTGAGGTCTGCTCGAACGGCTTGGCCACCGTGATCTGCAGGATCGAGATGTCGTCGATGCCTGCGACCCGGTCACGTTTGAGGCGGTCGAGCATCTTGGAGGTCGCAAAGCCGAGCAGGTCGAACTGCCGTATCGGCATGTCCTCGATCTGGCCTTCGTGCGCCAGCGCGACGTCGCGGAATACGGTGGCGAGCTCGCGGCGCGCCTCACGTTCTTCGCAGAACACGCTGAGCGAGCCAGTCTCCGGCTCCCACGAGAAGCGTGCCGACATCGCGGCGGGTTCCTCGTGGTCGACAACATGACCATTCGTCACTTGCTGGAACGTGGCAGTCTTGCCATTGAAGGTCGCCGTCAGCGTGTGCAGCAGCGCCGACTGACCGGTTTCGCAATCATCGTCATCACCTTGTTCGCATGAGAGATCGCGGCGCGTGAATTGCTCTATCAGGATTTGATCCTTCGGCACCTTCGGGAACAGTTCGGCAATGCGTGTGCGCAACACCTCTTGAACGTCGACCCCAGTCTTCGGCACGACGCCCTTGGGGCCCAGGTAGTGGCTGGAGTAGTGGTCGCTTTTCCACTGGCGATGCATCACTTGCAGATGCTCAGCCTGATCGAAGCGTTCGTCGCGCCGGGCGCCTTGCGCTGGAAAGTCCTGCAAGAGGTGCAGATACAGGGCGCGGCTGTAGCGGTCGCTGGGCGCAGCCAGCACGGCGGCATCGTCCGCACGATCCTCGTTGAGCAGGGACAAGACGGCCTGTGCCCCGTAGTCATCGTCAAGGAGCATCACTCGCTCGGCGGCACACTCGATGCTGTACTGGGCGGCCGCCGGCAATTTGCCGACAGCATGAAAGAGTGCCTGACGCGACTCGACTGGCAACTTGCCCTTGGCCGCTTCTGCCAATGCCTTCAACTCCGGCAGTGCCGTCGCGCTGGCGCGTTCGAGCAGATCCACCAGCAGCCCGGGGCGCGCGACCTTGCGCACGAGGCTGACGAAGTTCTCTGCGTTCGGCAGGATGTTTGCGCCCTCATCAGATCGATGCTCACGCGCACGTTTTGCTGCAGGCTGGCTCGTCGCCAACTTGGTGCTTTTCTTTGTTGTTGAGGCTTGGTCAGCTGGCATAGGCAAGTTCCTTTGACAAAGTGCGCGATTGCGCGAACGGTTAATCGGCTGATTCAAAAAACGCCGACGCGAGGTCGGCTCCACAGGCGGTAGATCCTGGTCAGCGCATCGTGGCCTCCTGAGTGGTCAGGCCATATCGGTTCAGACGTACTTGAATGAACCGTGGATTGACACCGAAGCGCGTCGCCAAGGCTTTCTCGAAGCGATCCATCTCCAAGACTCCCAGGTCGCTGTTCGCCTTGATGCGCAGGGCCGTGCCGGGGTGGTCGGGATCGGTTGAAGGATGGCGGTGGATGGTGATGTCGTGCTGGGGCGCAAGCTCTTCGACGGCGGCGATGATGCGTTGGCGAGGCACCAGCAAGGAGCCCATGAACTCGTTGGCGCGTAGTTCGGCGAAGTGTTCTTCCGTCGTTGGCTTCGCAGATAGTGACTTGGACAGATGTTCGCTGTCCGGCGTCGTGGTGCGGTAGGCGCGTTGCATCGTCGGTTCGATGTCATCGAACAACCCGGGGCCCTTACTGCCCTGGACAACCCAGCCGGGAGCGTCGAACACGGCGTGGCCCAGCTCGTGGGCCAAGGTGCTGAGGGCCAGCAGTTCGCTGAGACTTTCACCCACGGGCGAGATGGACACCATCGCGGCGTCGGGCATAGCGGGGTCGAATTCACAGACGCCGAATACGTGGTTGCCTTGCTCGTCATGCACAGCGTAGTCGGTGCTGACCTCCAGCGCGAAGTCGATGCCGTTGATCTTCAGGCCGGAGATCTGCCGCAGCGCGTCGAAAGAAACGGCATCGATGCTGTCCGCGACCAGTTGCTGGCGCGCGGTCGCGGCGATGCGTTCGACCTCAATGTGCTTGATGTACAGGGGGCGCTTCCGGTCGCAGCACCGGTAGTCGAGAGTCAGTACCGCCATTCACTTCTTCTCCGTCACGTTCCGGCGGTACATCCGAACCAGGTTGCCAACATCATCGCGGATGTCGGGCGGCAGGCGACTGGCCTCGACGAAAGCGTCGTCGGCGCTGATTCCAAGGATCTCGGCCGCCTTACGGATCAGCTCGTCCTTGGGCGGTTTTTCCATGTCGCGCTCGATGCGCGACCAGTAGGCGGGTGATATCTCCAGCTGTCGCGCGAAGTCATTCATCTGAATGCCTTTCTCTTCGCGCTTCTTGCGGATGAATGCTCCAAAGGGCATGGCTGTGACCTGATTGCGTGATTAGTTAACGGCAGATGGTATAGGCCAAGAGGCACCCTGTCAACTGTTTCGTTAACGCGCAATGGATTCATGGCTGGCGGGCACGATTACCCTGCGTTGCCATCCGCTTCGGAAGATCAGGCTCACTATCCCTGACGGTTGCAATTCCTCGGAGCCGTCATGAAGAACCTCGAACTCGCATCTCCCTCGGAGATGAGCGCTAGCGCCCGTGCTGGCGAAATCGCCGCCATCCTTGCGGCCGCCATCGTCCGGACCCTCGTCGCGGATGAGCCAAAACAGATAGCAGTTGGCCTTGGCTTCCTGCCCGAACAGCGCGTTCATACAACCCCCTATCAAGAGGAGAAGTTGTGATGAACGAGAAACAAGCATCCGTTGCTGCACGGATCGCGGAGCTGGCCTGCCTGCCGATGTCCGATCTCTGGACGGTGTGGGATCGGTATTTCCCGCGCCGCCCGGACTACCCCAACCGCACGCACGTTGAGTCTCGCCTCGCCTACAAGCTGCAGGAGGAGGTCTTCGGTGGCCTCGCGCCCGAGACCAAGCAGCGTCTGGAAGCCATCGGCGCGAAACACTCCAAGATCAAGTTGCGGGCCAAGCCGCGCGAGTTCGATTTCGCGCCGGGCACGATCCTGCTGCGCGAATGGGGCGAGCGCGAGCACCGGGTGACAGTCACAGCCGAGGGGCTGTTTGAGTACCAGGGGCAGAACTTCAAGAGCCTGACGGCGGTGGCCCGCCACATCACCGGCTCGCACTGGTCGGGGCCGCTGTTCTTTGGTCTGAGCAAAGGAGGTGCCCGATGAGCGAGATCGCCAGCACCAAGGCCCGCAAACGCTGCGCCGTCTACTGCCGGGTATCTTCCGACGAACGCCTCGACCAGGAGTTCAACTCCATCGACGCGCAGAAGGAGGCAGGGCACGCCTATGTCGCAAGCCAGCGATCCGAGGGATGGATTCCGGTGGCCGACGACTACGACGACCCCGGATTCTCTGGCGGCAACACGGAACGGCCCGGGCTGAAACGCCTGATGGCCGATATCGAACGCGGTCAGATCGACATCGTGGTGGTATACAAGATCGACCGCCTGACGCGCAGCCTGGCCGACTTCTCCAAGATGGTCGAAGTGTTCGAACGCCACGGGGTGTCCTTTGTGTCGGTCACCCAGCAGTTCAACACCACCACTTCGATGGGTCGGCTGATGCTCAACGTCCTGCTGTCCTTCGCCCAGTTCGAGCGCGAGGTCACCGGCGAACGTATCCGCGACAAGATCGCCGCCGCCAAGCGCAAGGGGATGTGGATGGGCGGCGTCCCGCCCCTGGGTTATGACGTCGACAACCGCCTGTTGGTCATCAACGAGGCAGAGGCGGCAGTGGTGCGTCGCATCTTCGAGGAGATGCTGACCATCGGGTCTCCGACCCAGATCGCAGTCAATCTCACTGCCGACGGCATCACGACCAAGGCCTGGACGACGCAGGAGGGCCAGACCCGCAGCGGCACGCGCATTGACAAGAAGTACCTGCACAAGCTGCTGCGCAACCGCATCTACCTGGGGGAGTTGTCGCACAAGGGGAACTGGTACCCCGGCGCGCACCCGCCTATCATCGATCAGGAGCTTTGGGACAAGGTCCACACGGTGCTGGCCAGGGATGGGCACGCCCGGTCGGTGGAAACCAAGATCCGGTCGCGCACCGACGCTTTGCTGCGCGGCCTGCTGTACGCCCCCTCGGGCGAGCGGATGTACCCGACCTACTCGCGCAAGAACGGGCGCAAGTACCACTACTACGTGTCCAAGTCGGAAAGCCGGTTCGGAGCACCCGGCAAGAGCTATGAACGCCTGCCCGCACCGGAGATTGAGGCGGCAGTGGTGGCCCAGATCCGCACGGTGCTGACCAGCCCGGAGTCCATCGCATCGGTGGTGCGCCACATCCAGCGCAACGGCGCTCAGATCGACGAGGCCACCACGGTGATGGCGATGGGACGGCTCAACGACGTGTGGGATCAGTTGTTCCCGGTCGAGCGCCACCGCATCGCCAACCTGATGATCGAGCGCATCGACCTCGTCCACGTCGGCGAGGTGCAGGGCATCAAGGTGAAGTGGCGGGAACTAGGCTGGGACGCCCTAATCGGCGAGTTCGCCCCGAGGGGCATCGGCGCGGAACTGGTGGAGGTCGAAGCCTGATGGACGACACACTGGAAACCTTTGTGCCCCTGACGTTTCGCCGCCGGGGCGCGCGGCGGGTGGCCGCCGATGACCGCCACGTTCACGATGTGACGCTGCTGGAGGGGGTGGCACGCGGTTTCTACTGGCAGCACCTCGTGGACACCGGCGTGATGAAAAGCGGGTCGGACATCGCCCGGGCCGAAGGGCTTCATCCCTCGGTGCCCAACGAGCTGATGCGCCTAACCCTGCTCGCGCCCGACATCCTCGGCCTGCTGATGACAGGACGACAGCCGCGCCGGATGAACCTGATCTGGTTCCAGCGCAACCCGCTGCCGGTGGATTGGGAGGCGCAACGCCAGATCGTGAAGCGCTTTGAGGAGGACGCATGAGCAAGAAGCACCGGGGCCGGTTCGAGGGTGATCCGGTCACCTATCAACTGCCGAGTCCGGCAGGCGGCGTGCAACTGGAAACCTTCGTGCCCTGGACGCTGGTGAAGCGGGGGCTGAAGAAGCAGGTCATCACGCCCTTGGACGCGCCGCAGGAATTTCTGTCCGAGGCCACCCGGGTGCGGGAAGCCCGGTCGGCCGCGCAGGACACCGCGTTGATGCGGGCGCTCGGACTGGCGCACCACTGGCAACGCCTTCTGGATGAGCAGCGGGCGGCATCAGTAGCCGAGATCGCCGAGGCCGAAGGCATGGACGTGACACAGGTGCGCCGGGTCATGCGGCTGACGCTCCTGGCCCCGGAGGTCGTGGAACGGCTGGTGGGCTCGCCCGATGCCGTGCTGGAAAAGGTGATGCGCAGACCTTGGCCAAACGGCTGGGGCGACCAGATACGCGTGCTCGCGCCACCCGGGTGAGCGCGTCGCACCCAGCGCCAGCAACCGCCTGCGGGCGGTTTTTTTGCGGCCACTCGGCACTCGGTCGCCACCGCTACAGGAGTTGCCAACCACAACCGACCGCCTCTAAACCCGCGCCAGCAAAGGAAATGGCCTCAAGAACGCTCGCGTGGCCAACAGAGAAAACGGAGAACAGAGAGGCGTCGGTGGGGGCAAAAAAGACGACTTCGCAGGGGCGGCGCTCGCGAGGCCAGGCTCGAAAACCGCGCCAACACTGGGGGAACGGGCAAAAAAAAATCCCAACCGATGAGGGTTGGGATTTTGGGTATTGGTGGCGGACAGTTGACCATGTACTGACTGGCCTCCCGAGCTTATGAGCACTGGCGCGGGTTGCTGCGGGCAGATGACCACAGGCGGCTTGCCTACTTGACAGATGCTATTGCTTGGGTGGTGTGCTTCACGACCTCGACGATTTTCAAACCTCCATCAGGCGCTGACTCGTTTTCCAAGTATCCAGATGGCGTGATGGCGAAAATCGACTTGGTGGTTTCCATCAGTACTGCATTACGAGCAGCATCGTCGCTGGCCGCCTTGGTGAAGGCTTGGAATGTTCGCAGCGCATTTGCCCGATGCTTGTTGATCGCGCTCTGATGCCGAGCCGCCTTGTAGAGACGGCCACACCAGATCGTTGCGGTGAAAAGCAGGCCCAGAATCACGACCTTCGAAGTAAAGAGTTGGATGACTTGCGGTGTGGTGGCATCTGGCTTGACCGGAACGAACACCATGAGCAAAGCTGCCAGAGTCGTTGCTACAGCCAACCCTGCGGTCGTCTTAAGCCATTTCGCCGCGGTCAAGTCTTGCGCATCCGCCTCAGCATTGAAGTCAGCTGTGAAATGCGCGACGCCGACACTGGCTGCTGCCTCGCGGGCAGCGACAATGATGTCATCAATTTCCCCACGCCGCTGCTCGATATCCTTTTTGGTTTCGCCGACTAATTGCCCAGCCTCCTCGACGGACCGGGTCAGTTCGTTGATGTTCCGCTGCACATCGCCCTTTTGATAGGCGAGGTACGGGATGTATAAATGCGCTTCTGTGAAGAACTGGTCGGCCTGGCTCTTGATTTGGTTGACCAGTTGATCGCGAGCCCCCGTCGGGTTACCAGACTCAATCGAGAAGGCGCGGATCTGATCAAGGCTCTTCTTGATGGGCGAGAGTGTGTTGATGATTTGCTGAGTTGGGCCATTCGGTAGTAGATCAAGTGGCAGCAGCTTGAACTGGTTCAGCATCGAATAGGTGCGTTCCAGTTCTGGGCGACAGCCCTCGAAGGTGATCTTCCCCCAGTCGGGGTTAGTGATAAATTTATCGACGGGCGACTGGGTACAGTCTTCTATCAGCTCGCCAAACTGCTTTATCAGGGCTTCAGTTGCCATTTTCCACCTCTCCAATTAACAAGATTTTTCAATCCTTGCCAGTGCCTCTATGCAGTTCCAGCCAGAGCAGTCCGCGGGCAGTCCGCCGGTAACGCTGCTTGCTGCTGCGCGGCACTTCGGGCCGGGTCATCTCCACCAGGCCAGAATTGAGCGCGGGCAGCAGGTATGCCTTCCGGAAATGCTTTTCGTCCTTCAGATCCAGGGCCTGCTGCAGTCCCGTCCGGGACAATTCCTCCTGCAAGGCCAGCACGACCCGTTCGACTTCGGGGGTAACTTCGGGGGTAACTTCGGGGGCGACCTCCCCTGTGACTTCCCCTGTCGGGACGAGTGACAAGGGATGCCTCGGCAGCCGGATCACGAACGAAAGCCGCTCGTCGTCCGTCTCGAACACTGGAGCGGGTGAGCCATTGGCGGCCATTTCCTTCAGGATTTTGGGGATGCCGGTGGAGCGCCCCTCGGTCATCTCCAGCTCTTTTAGGAACTCGCCGATGCGCCGGTTGCGGTAGCGGCGGCTGACGGCGCGGCCTGCCTTCAGATCTTCCAGGCGAATGGATCTGTCCGGGCCGGGGAAGCTGAGGACGGTCAGCTCATCGTGGCTGATACGCACTTCGATGGGCTCGCGCTCCTCATAGGAACGGTGATACACCGCGTTGACCACCGCCTCCTCGATGGCGGCGTAGGGAAAGTTCCAGACCCGCGTGGCCTCGGCGCGGTCGGGATGCTTGATCACGGTTTCGCGCAAGAAGTTGCGCTGGATGTAACCCAAGGCCTCGCGCGTCATCCTCGCCAGCGGTCCCTTGAAAATCTGCTCGTCGAAGCGGTCGCCGCCCGCGCCTTCGGGGAACCAGACCACATCGATCTGCACACCGGGAAAGAACCGCTCCGGCGTTTCGTTGAAGAACAGCAGGCCGACGTTCTTGGGCCACGGCGATTCGGTGGGGCCGCCCGCCACATTCATCTGCCGCGCCAAGGCCTCGACCGACGGCCCGGACGCATCCTCTGCCAGCGCGCTGCCAACTTCCCTCAGAAAGTCTTGCATCAAGGGTTTGGACAGGTCATCGACGCGCGCAAACTGGTTGAACCGGTCATCGAACGGCACCTTGGCCGTCAGGCTCAACAACTCCTGTTCGGCGTCGCCCTTCGCCTCCACCGTACTGCTGTAGCGCCGAATGAAATATTTCCAAACCTTGTTCTTCGCCGTGACCGCCTCCGGAGCCTTGTAGGGCCGCGTTTGCCCGCCCGGCGCTTGCAGCACGATCAGATGACGCCCTTCGACCACTTCCAGACTCAACGCCGGAAAGTACGGCGGTTGGATCAACTGGCAGTGCGCCAGCAGTTCGCGCTGGATCTTGTCGAGCTGATGGGTGGGCAAGCCCACCGGCGGAAATATCGGCCTGCCATCGGCGTCGCAGTCCTGCCCGATCACCACGTAGCCACCACCCAGATTCTCAAAATCGTTGGCAAACGCGCACAGCGTGCGGATGATGGCATCCGGATTCCAGCCGGCCTTGTATTCGATGCGCTCGCCCTCGACCGTGCGCTGGCGTAATAGGTCATTGAGGTTGACGGGGAGTTTGGTCATATCAGCGCCATCTCTTTGGGTTCGTTGGCAATTTCGTTGCGTGCGTGATTCACGAGGTACGGCGGATAAAAATACGCATCCAGACTGCCACACTCCGGCAACAGCAATCGCTTGTTCTTCAGGCAAAACGGCAGTACCCACAACCGCAGCCCTGTCGATTTCGGAAACTCGAATACTGGCAGAGCCTTTTCGAAAGCATCCGTCTTGGGATAAATCAAAACCACATCGCCTTGGCTGTCGAGGTAGTTCTGGCCATAGGCGTGCAACTGGTAGAAATCCTCTTGGCTCAGACCATATTTATCCGAGCCGTTGGCCTTCGCGCTGTCGATCAATTTCCACTTTGTGTCCAACACCAAGCGATTTTTGGCTGACTCCCAAATTAGCAGATCAGGCTTCAGCCGGAACCAATCCTGTTTTTTATGTCTGACCAGCGAGAAATTGCTCGCTTGCGCTTTGAGAGAATAAGGAGCCGCAAGTTGCCGCGCGAGGTGCTTGGCAACAAAGGCCTCGAACACCGCCGCCATCGGAAACAACAAGGATGGGGCCCGATGACCGCCTGCACCGGTGAGTGGTGATTCATCTTGCAGAATCAACCTGGCCCACGCCAGTGCATCGGCGTAGCGGCCCATACCCCGATCCAGTCGCACCCGCTGGAAGTCCAGCGGCGGCTGTTCTGACATCGGGATATCGGCAAAGACGAAACACAACTCACGCACCAGTTGTTGATTGGCTTGCGATGCAGTCCATGAAAGAGCCTTCCGAAGCGCGGTGTGTAACAGGCGATTTTCTGGACGGTTGTTCGAGAACTCATCGAACTCCGAAAAGAAACGATCCCGACGGGACAGGTTCTGCCGCAAATGCGCAGCCAGTTGAATCTTGCCTCGCAACGCAAATACGTTGTCCTGCCGGGAGGCGTAATCGCCGCGCAGTCCCTGCTTGACAACCTGCTCCACGGCACGCAAAAACTCGCTGATGAAAACTTCCAGCAATGGCATCCGCGCGGCCAGCAGCTTGGCGCTGTCGGTCTGGATGTGACGGAATCCGCCCAGGCATTGCAGCATCTCGAGCAGCAGTCTCCTGGCTTGCGCATTACCCCCGACAATGGCTTTGCCAACTTTCGGCAGCACTTCGATCTGAAACCCGTCCGGCGCACGAATCACGCCGACGAAACTGCTCACCTGCACGGCGCGATGTCCGCGCCGCTGCGTCAGGCGCAGCCACGCCAAATCGCCCACTTCCGCCGCACGCAGCGCCTGCGATTCCAGCCACGCAAACACGTACGCTGGTACTGCCCGCAGCTCATTGGCATCGAGAGCGTCCGGCGGTATTGCCACCAGCGCGTCAAATTCGTACATCGTGATGCCAGCCATTTGCATGTCCGTCAGGCGCAAGCCTGATAGATGCCGATGAACGCGGCAGGCTTGAAAAACGCCGACTCTTGAAGGCTGTAGCGGGGCTTGACCGCGTAGCTGTCAAGCCCGGGGTCATTGCCGAACAAGGCATGCAAATCTTGTTTGTGTGGAACGACGAACTGGATCGACGGATCCTTTTTCTGGTTATCGCCCAACACCAGCCGAATCTTGTGCCAGTCCTCGAAGAAATATTCTTCCAGCAAAGGCACGATGCGGTTGCGGAAGGTATCGGCCAGCGCATCAAACCTATCTGGACCATCGCCCTTGTTTCGCAAGTGGGTGAAATAGGCGTGGCCGATACAGTGATCGCGGTCGTACAAGGCTTCGATCCGATCATTGATCCGCTCCAGCATCCGGCGTGCGTCAATGACCCCGGCATCGGTGGTGACGATCAAGCCCGCCAGCGGCGCGCTGTCCGGCTCGCCGACTGCTTTCTCGGCTCGGGTATCGGGCAGCAGTGGTACGAAATCGAAACGACGACGCAGCGCGGTATCGAGCAAGGCCAGCGAGCGATCCGCCGTGTTCATCGTGCCGATGATGTCCACATTGGCAGGCACCGAAAACTTCTCGCCTGAATAGGCCAGCGTCAGTTCGATGGGTGGCGTGCCGCCATTGAGCGGGTCGCGCTTGTCCGGTTCGATCAGGGTGATCAGCTCCCCGAAAATCTTGCTGATGTTGCCCCGGTTGATTTCGTCGATGACCATCGCAAAGCGCTGTTCGGGCGCCTGCCGCGCCTTGCGGCACAGATCCTTGAACGCGCCAGGGCGAATTTCGTATTCCACTTCGCCCGCTTCTGCGTCGCCATTCAGCACGGGGCGCAAGCCCTCGACGAACTCCTCGTAACCGTAGGACTGGTGGAAGGTCACGAAGCTGAAGCGCTGCACCGTGGCGGTGTCCTGTTGGCCTGCCTTAAGCTGATCGACCAAGCTGATCAAATCGGCGCAGGCATCCTGCCAGTCACCGGCGAATTGCCACACTGAATCCGCCGTCTTATCGAACACGGCCGGACTCAAGCGCTTCTTCATTTTCACCGTGGTGGATTCATCGACCGTGTGGTTCTGCAGGGTACGCCACAAAGTTTGCCGCACATTGCGGTTTGAGCCGTTAGCAGCGGTCATGGCCTGAATGAACCGGTGCTCCGCAATGTCCACCACCTTGGCCTTGCCGCCCAGGTCATACAGCGCGGCAGCGGCCCCTTCCCACCACTTCAGCACGGCCACCTTCTCGGCAATGACCTGCGTGCGCCATTCTTCGGTCGAGATGGACGCAGCCTGAGGCTCGTAATCGCGCTTGAGCAGTTGCATCAACGTGTAGGTTTTGCCGGTGCCGGGCGGGCCGTAGTAGATGCGGTTGAAGCAGGCGTCGTTGCGCGGGTTGCCCGTGCCCGGTGTAGCGACCGGCGGCGGTGCCACGCCATCGCCCAGGCTGGCCGCCTCTATCGGCTCGCCTGCCAGCGCGGCCAATTCGGCCAGATCGGTGCCGAAAAATGGCTTGAGCAAGGTGGATTCGAATTCCGGCAGATCGTGCGCGCCCACCTGCCAGAAGGTCGAATTGCCCTGCGGCGACCAGTTTTTGGAGTTGGCGGTGTAGCGGTCGGTGCGCTGCGCGGGCTTGAGCACGCGGTAGCTGCGCTGCAACCAGCCGTCGCCCTTGGCGCAGGGCATGGCCTCCGACGTGAATTGGCCGATGCGCTGCGGGCTGTTGCCGTGGCACAGGAAGAACAAGGCACCCAGCGGTGCCTCGGCAAACTTCTTGCCTTGTTCCTTGCTGGTGTCGCGGTGCATCACCGCCCACTGGCCATCCAAATACTGCTGACGTTCGGCATCGGTGAAGTTGGGCGGGTTGCCGTGTGAGAGCTTCCAGATCGCCAGATTCTTCTGGCTCCACACCTCCCACACCTGCCGACCATATTCCAGAATGCCAGCGTCTGCCGGACGCTTGGCAAGCGCGGCCTTCTGCAAGACGGCCATGCCCTGGCTGACCGTGCCGCCCGTGTACGCGGCCAGCGGCGCACGCTTGAAGATATTCAGGATCACCGGTGACTGCCGATCCTGGTAGTGGAAGGCGATCTTCCACTTGAAGGCCTCGCCCAGATGCCCGAAGGACTCGATGGCCGCCAGATCGCCCTGAGCCGCCCAACCAGCTACTTGCACCACAAAACCGCGTACCTTCTCGAACGCCTCTTGCGCCGTGGTGCCCAGCGATGAATACCAGCCGTGCGTGCCGGAATAGCTCAATTTGCCGTCGTTTTTCTTCTCCTCAGTGTCTTTGCGCGAGAACACACCGAACTTGAACGCCGACCCGCCCCAGATACTGCCCAGCTCATCCAGGCGCGATTCGATCCAGTAGGTGAAACTGTCCTTCGATCCGGCCTGGGTGTATTCATCCAGCGTCATCGTGGCCAGCCGCGATGCAGGCCAGGTTTTCAGGAACTCATCCCACACGTCGTATTGCTGCTGGAAATTGCTCATGGGGTGGGCTCCTCGGTGGCGGTGAACAGGGCCGTCTCGAATTGCTCCCAGGCGGATTGGCGCAGGGTGGCGGCTTCGGTGCGTTTTGCAACTGCACTCGCACGCGACGAGCCAATGTCATCGACAAGACGTTGCTGCGTGTCTGGATCAGGAAGGGGGAAACGGATATCCAGTAATGCGGGCTTCGAGATGTTCTTCATTGTGGGCGATGTGCCGGTCAACTGCGACTCAATGTATTCACGGACGGGACGAAGCTTCATGGCTTCCGCCAAGAAGCGAGGCAGCAACGGCCCGTTGGCGTGGAAACGAACCCTGAAAATCTTGTCGCACAAAAGTAATTTCGGTGGTGTCGATTCGACATACACGCAAGCGCCAACATAGCGCACCACATTCGCACGGCTGATCAGCACATCGCCGGCTTCAACTTCGTAATCAGGACGAGGCGTTAGATGCGCGGGCAGTTCTTTGTTTTCGGCGGCATTGAACGAACCAAAGGACACTGCACCAAGTTTCAACACGCCCCATTTTCCGTCACGCGCAGGATGATCGTGGCATTTGGGACTCCAGCCATTTTCAAGATCAACGATCAGATCGCCAAGGCGAGCCAACGGCCACACGGACTGATGCACAGGCCCGCCAGCGGAAGAATGCAAAATGCCTTCGTGACTCCACCGCTGCACGTCCTTGAACCGTGCCACGAACACCGGCCTGTCCGGCAAGGGCACGGGGGGCGCAACGCCTAGCGCCGCTTCAAACGCCTGCCAGCCCGCGCGTTCGATGGCTGGTGCTTCCTGCTCCAGTTGCGCGGCGCGGGTCAGTGCTTCGGTGTAGGTGGCGATCAGCGCATCCTGTTCGCAGAGCGTAGGAACAGGCACCTCAAGGCTCAGAAAACCTTCTGGCGTGACCCGCTTGCGCCCGCTGGTGCCGGACGCCTTGCGTTGCAGATCGGCCTTGAAATGGTCGGCACGCAGCAGGTGGTGAAGATAGGCCGCACGCAGCTTGTCCACCTTCGGCGTGAAAATCGGGTATTCGCTGGTGACGACCGCTTTGGAAATGCTGTCGGGAATCAAACCGACCGCGCCGTTGCGCGCGTCGATTTTCGAGAAGGCAAGATCACCAGGGTAGGCGGCGAACATCGCGCCCTTGAATGCCTCTGTGCGCTCGCGCGGCAGAACCTCACCGGAAAACTTGATCGTGATGGCCTGCCAGTCACCCAGCGCGCCATCGACTTGCACCGTTTCGCGGCGCTTGATGAGCACGTCGCGTAGCGGCAGCATCGGGTAGCTGCTGGCGCGGCCCGACGATGCGTCATTCTTGATCCAGCGTTCTATCTCCCTCCACCGCCGGATCACGCAGCGCAGGGATGCTGAAAATTTGGCGAGGCCTGCGGCTGCTCGCCGTTTTCGACCCATTTCTCGAAATCGCGGTACGCCTGCAATAAGGCGGGCAAGTCGCTGGCCACGCCGTCGCCGGTTTCGCCGGTGGAGGTGATGCCCACCGCCCTGGGCGCGGCGACGAACACCGGGTAATCGAACAGCTCGCGCACCCGTGCCCACAGCGCGGCGGTGTGGGCTTCGTCGATGGCTTTGTAGCGTGCCTTCAGTTCCGACAGCAGGGCATCGCTGCGCTTTTTCACCCCGGCCAAGGCGACGGTAGCCTGCTTCTTGAGTGCGGTGGCGGCCTTCTTGTGTTCCTTGGCGACTTCGCCCAGCCAGATGGGTTTGCTCTGGGTGGTTGGCGTGGCCTGACGCGGGTAGGCCGGTGCTTCACCACGCTGCCACGGCAGCAGCGCACGTTGCAGCCCAAGTGCGGACAGTTCAGCCAGCAGGCGGGCAGCTTCGGCATCGTCACCGCTGATGATGCGGTGCGCATATTCGCCGTGCGCGGCGTGGCGCTGGGCATCGAAGCCTGCATCCAGTTCTGCGTGGGCCTGCGTCCATGCCGCTTCCCATCGCTCGGCTTCGGCCTCGCTGAACCGGCGCAGGAACACCAGCGAAGCCTTCACCGTGGCATTGCTGGAGCGGAAGGTTTCTTCCGGCAGGCTGACCACGGCCAGCAGTTTGGCGCGGCCTTCGGCCCAGCGGCGCAGCCAGGCCAGTGAGGGGTTGTTGAGGTTGCCATCGGGCAGCACGATGCCCATGCGGCCACCGGGCTTGAGCAGGTTCAGGCAGCGCTCGACGAAGATCAGTTCGGTGGGGCGGTTGTTCTTGCCCTTGCCGATTTCGAATAGGTCGAGGATGGGCGTTTTCTCCTTCGCCGCTTGCAGTAGGCGGTTGTGGCTTTCCTTCCAGGGCGCTCCGTAGCCGCGTTCCTGACAGCGTTGCAGGTAGGCGGCATCGGTGGGCACGCGGGTTTCGTCGCTGCCGCCGACCTTCTGGTCGGCTCCGACGTTGGAGCCAAAGGGCGGATTGGTCAGCACCAGGTCGAAACGGCCATTGAAGATGCCGTTGATGTCGAGCAGGCCATCGTGATAGTGGATGCCGCCGTGCCCGTCGCCGTGCATGATCATGTTCATCTTGGCGGTACGCGCGGCGCGCGGCTCGGCATCGGTGCCGTAGATGCACTGCCACGCCAGTCGCCCGACGCGGGTGTCGATGGGCTTGTTGTCGTCGCCGCTGGGTAGCAGTTGATGGTTCAGGCGCGAGAAGGCCGCCTCGATCTGTTGTTCTTCCTCCTCTTGCGGCAGTTTCAACGCTTCGATGCGCGCCCGCTCGGTGTCTTTTTGCTGCTGGATGTCGTCAACGATCTGACTGCGAACGTGCTCGAAGGCGCGGATCAGGAAGCCGCCTGAGCCTGCCGCCGGGTCGCAGATCAGTTGTCCTTCCTGCGGATCGAGCAGATCGACCATGAACTCCACCACCGGGCGCGGCGTGAAGAACTGGCCGAGTTCGCCCCGGAAGGTGGTGCCGAGGAATTTCTCGAAGGCCAGGCCCTTGATGTCGTCGCCGGTCTTGGACAGGTCGAAGCGTTCCAGTTGCTTGACGATGCGGCGGAAGGTTTCTTCGGAGATGTCAAGCTTGTCGGCGGCGGTGAACAGATCGTCGGCGCGGTAGTAGGCCTTGGTCTGCTCGAACAGGCCGTCATGCACGGCGGGATCGGTGGGCAGGCGCACCTGGGCGCGCTTGTCCAGATAGTCGGTGGTGAAGGTGCCGTGCAGGCCGGAACGCTCGACGTACATTTTGATGAAGAGAATCTTCGAGATGGTGTCGAAGGCGCGGCCCGGGTCCATTTTGTGGACATCGCGCAAGATGCTGTGGCAGACGAACAGCAGGTCTTGAAATTCCTTGCGATTGAAGGCGCGCAGGCTGTCGAGCACTTCCTTCAGGCGCTTGGCATCGCCCCAGTCCGTGGCCTTGGGAATTTCGTTGATGGCGACGAACTCGCCCGGCGTGCGGGCGACGAGCTTGAAAACAGCGGTGTGGCGTTGGTTGGTGGCAACGAAGATTTCGCAGCCCGAGGCCACGGTGTAGGACGCGGCTTGGTAGTAGTCACGCTCCTGAATCTCGATGCCATCGGTCTTGCACTCGACGACGAGAACGGGAAAGCGCTTGGCGGCGCGATCATCGGCGGACTGCCAGACAACGATGTCCGCGCGTGGGCTGCGGTGGCCGTGCTGCGTGCGCTGCTCCTGATCCATCTGATCCAGCGAGTAGCCGTAGTGCTCGACCAAGGTGCGGATGAACCGCTGACGGACGATTTCCTCCGGCTTGGTGCTGACATCGCGCCATTCCTTACGCAAGGGAATCCACAGCCAGTGGCCTTCCTGGTGCAGCGCGTCCGGCGCGGTCGGGAATGGCAGGCTGGGCTGGTGGGTTGGTTTTCTGGTCTTGGCCATCTTGTCGTTCCCGTTCAGTCCTGCTTTTTCTCTTCGTCCGCTCCGCCTGCGCGTACCCACTCATCCACTTCGGACACCTTGAATTTCCACAGCCGCCCGACGCGGTGTGCGGGCAGGCTTTTGCGGTCAATCCAGCGGTAGATGGAATCGCGCTTGACGCCCAGGTGCTCGGCAATCTGTTCGACGGATACCCACGGTTCGGTCACGGCATGCTCCTGCGACGATGAATTTGGCAGCATAAAGTCGCAAATAATCGTAAAGACGCAATCTATCACGTCATCACTGATCCGGCCACGAAACGCTTGGCTTTCACCCCGAACAGCGCGTTCATCGTGCCCCCAATCACCATCCTTGTAGGAGCACACGATGAGCGTTTCCCTGACTCCAACCCAGCAGACCATCTTGGCTCACGCCATCGGCCACGCTGGAGGCCGGATCGAATGGTTCCCTGACCACATCAAGGGCGGCGCGCGCCAGAAGGTGCTGGATGGCCTCGCCAAACGCGAGCTCATCCGGCTGGTTGGCAAGCGGTGGCAGGTCGCCGCCGCAGGCTACGACGCTCTGGGCGTCTCGCGTCCCGACGTCAGCAAGAGGCACACCGGCAACAATGCCGAGAGTGCGCCATCCGTGCCGAACGACCCGGAACTGGAGGCCTCTGTTGCCGCCGCCGAGGCGACGTGGGTCAAACCGCGCACACAGGCGAACAGCAAACAGGCCGAGGTGGTGCGGATGCTTCAGCAGCCCGAAGGCGCGACCGTCCGCCAGATCTGCGACGCCACCGGCTGGCAGGCGCATACGGTGCGAGGCGCGTTTGCCGGGGCGTTGAAGAAGAAGCTGGGCCTGACGCTGGTGTCCGACAAGCAGCCTGGTGGCGAGCGGGTGTATCGGGTGGCCTGATCAGCTGCCAAGGGTGTCCAGATTCTGGATGCCCTTTCAGTGCTGATGACGTCACGTCAGCCGCTTTTCCGGTTCCCGGCAGCCAAGCCACCCCAAACCCGCGCCGTTGCTGGATTTCCTTCGTTGGCCGTTTTTTTGCCACGATGACACCAAAGTGCCCTTTTGCCAGCACCGCGCCTCGGCTCACCGATTGGACGCCGTGGAGCGTTGAAATGGCTCCACGCCCGTGCTGTTGCTGCGTTGGCGCCCATCACCGTTTTGCCGGTTGTGTAGCCGCACGTCGCCCGGGGCAAAACGGGTCCTTTTTCACCGTGATCGATACGGGAGGTGCGAGCGCAGTGCTTCGCTACCGTGCGAACCCCAAACAAGGTTCGCACGGGTTCGCGGTTCGCACCGGCGGCCAGGGCTTGCATCGCCTGTGGGTGGTAACCGGTAACCTCGGGTGGTAACCCAGTTTCCGGCCTATCGGTGGCGAAACGCGGCGCTCGCGCCCCCCGCATGGGATTTTGGGCAGGAAGGGCCCGTTTTCCCCAGGAACCCGCCGTAATCGTTCCCGGCTTTCCGCTTCCCGGTTGGGAACGATTACCGGGGGTGGGAACGATTAAAGCCAATGCTGGAGCGGACATAAATTGTTCCCCGCGTGAATCGTTCCCGGTGGCCGGGTGGGAACGATTGTTTTGGAAAATCCCTTTGCAAATCAACGATCTTCAAATCATTCCCGGTTTCCCGGCGAGTCCTCTCTATAGAGAGGGATGAGCATCGGCAATGCTCACCTCCCTCGAAGGCGATAGCCGTTGGCCAGTCCTGGTCGCAGCAATGGCCTCCAGCCGCTGGAGATCATCTTTGGTGTGATGGGGTCACGAAGCGTTACCCCATCGGCGGCCCGCGCTAGAGCGGCTCAAGTGGCCGGTCACGAATTGCGCATCGCCACGCGCCACCGGCCCATCGGGAACGTCCAGCCATTTCACCAGCTTGGAGCCTTCAGCCATCGCCATCACCAGTTCCCCACGGTCGAGCAGCGTGGTCACCCACTCTACCAACCGATGCTTGCCGACGGTGTGAAAGACTTCCGGCAGTTCGTGCCTGCGGTCGTAGATGCCGTTGCCACCGGTCTTGGTGTAGGGCTGGCCTTCGGTGGCAGCGCGGGCAATGGCGGCCTTCAGCAGCGGAAGAAGATCGTTCTCGGGCTGGCTCACGCGCCGGACGTCCTGACTGCGATCCACCAGCAGCCCGCGCCCATCCCGCACGAAGGTGGTGACACGTAGGTCGGCACGGCCATTGGCCTTGACCACGCCGCCCAGTACCACGCGCCCGCGCTCGAAGCTTTCGCCCAAGGTCTTGCAGATCGTGCGCGCCTGATCCTCCTTGGGGTGCCACAGGGCATAGACCGAACGCACACCATCGACCAGCCCACCCGTGCCGCGAATCGCCTCGCGCGCCTGCTCCGGCGTGGAGGCCTCACGTTTGGCGAAGTGGTGCGACACAATGACCGACGCGCCCGTGATCGCGGCCAGCGCCGCCAGTCGCGAGCAGACGAACTGCGCGTTCTCCGGCACGTTGAGATCCAGTGCGCACAATGGTTGCAGCGGATCGAGCACGACCAGTCGCAATCCGGGCATTGCCCGAAGCTGCCGCTCCAGTTCCAGCCATGCGACCGTGGTTGCCGGGCCGCGCGAAGATGGATCAGGCGCGAACAGCGGTTGCGCACCACCAGCGTCGGGCAGCGGCAGTACGTACAGCCGATCTGGAATCGGGCCCAAGGCGTTCAGGCGGTTGTGAACTTCGATGGCATCGTCCTCGGCAGTGAGGTAGACCGCAACACCCTGCTCGGCGAGCACACTGCCGAATAGCGTCGGCGCGTTGACCGTCGCACCATCGAACGCAGCCACCTCACGCGCCAGCGACAGCAGCAGGAAGGATTTGCCCACGCCGCCCGCAGCAGCCACCAGCGCGGCCTGCGCCTGCGGGAACACGCCTTCGATCAACCAGCGCCGGGCCTGCGGTTGGCACGTAAAGCGATCCAGTGCGCGCCACTGGGTGAGGTTGGCGATGCCTGTGAGGTTCGGTGACTGGGAATGATCGTCGATGGCCGCAGAGGCGCGCAGCAGTGATGCCACATCAAAGCCTTCGTCCACCGCATCGGCCGCATCCCACTTCTTGGGTTTGTTATTGGGTACGGTTACGCGCCGGGCCTGCGCCCCGATCTGCCGAAGTTTCAGGATCACAGCATCGGCGTAGCGTGCTCCGGCCTCGTCGTGGTCGGGCCAGACGACAACGGTTTTTCCTGCCAGCGGAGTCCAGTCTGTCTTGTCGATGGTGGTGGATGCGCCGCCCATCGCGGTGGTAGCCGTGATGCCAAGGTGCATCAGGGCATCGGCGGATTTCTCACCTTCGACCAGCACGACCGGATCGTTGGCGACGACACTGGGCAGGTTGTAGAGCGGACGCGGCTCAGGCATCCGCATCGCGCGTGCCTTCACATCCCACGGGCGGTATTGCTTGCCGCCGGGCGGATCGTAGCGGTACACGCAGGCCAGCAGCTTGCCGCTGGCATCGTGGTAGTTCCACTTGGCGGTGGCTGGCCCAAGATCGTCGTGCGCCGTGCTCGATGGCGGAGGAATTGCTTTGGCGACTCTGGGCACCACCAACCAGTGACCGATGTCTTCCAGCAGCGCATCAAATTGCTGCGGCAGAACGAACCCGCGCGCACTGGCCCACAACGCCAGCGCATCACCCGCTTCACCTGTGGCGAAGTCCAGCCACAGGCCACGCTTGTCACCTTCTAGATCGACGGCAAGGCTGTCACCCGGGTCGCCCCGAACGTTGCCGACCAGGAACTGTGTGCCACGGCGCTTGCCGTGTGGCAGGAGATAGGTCAACGCCGATTCCAGTTGATCAAACAAGCGGGTGCGGACGTCGTCCTTGTCGGAACGCAGCTCGTCGATCTGCGCATCGTTAAAGTCGAGCCACGGATGCGCGACCGCCGTCGTGCTGATCGCCGAGGCCGTCTGCATCGAGGGCATCAGCAGTGTTGGAACTGGGACAGCTCTCGGCCTGCCGTGCAGCGGCGCATCCGGATCTGCTCGTGTTCCGCAACAGAGGACAGCGGATACATCACGCGGCTGCCGAGCTTCAGGTACGTCGGGCCCGTGCCCAGCGTGCGCCAACGTTCGAGGGTTTTTTCGCTCATGCCCCAACGGGCCGCCAGCTGACGTGGGGTGAATAGAACCGGATGTTCAATGGTGCTCATGGGTTTCCTTTCAGGTCGTTTTGCCCTTGGCATCCCTCACATTCCATCAGTGGGGCTACGCGGCGGGCGTTGCAACAGATTCTTTGTGGTTCGCGTTGCAGTGGCAAACACCCGAAATGGCCAAATCGTCGAAACCGGGGACAAACGGCCCACGCATTAACCGGTATTGCTCATCGCATCGGATGCATATCTGCAACAGATGGCCTCGAGCATCACCGAAAAACCGTCTTTCCGCAGCAGGCCCGAGTGTGCTGAAGGGCGCTGTAGGGTGCTGACACGCGCCAAAACACGCCGAAACCCGCTACACCCAGATCGCCAGAAAGTCTCTGCTTTGCCACCATTTCTCCTGTGCACCTTGCACTTTTTCAACCCGCAAAGGAGAACCTCGTGGGCAGTTTCAATCTGTTCGATCTGCATCCGGTTTGGCGCAAGGCGCTGAGCCTTCAAGAACCCGACGCCGTCCAGTCGCTGGACGCCATCTCACCTTGGGCCAACACGGGCTTGGCGCAGGCCATTGCGGTTATGGCCACCGCATCCACCACCCCATCCACTGCCCAGCACGGTATGCCCCACGGCTGGCAGGCCACCAACCGTCCGCACCGCCCGGGCGCACCGGTGGGCATCAAAAAGCAGTTGAGCCCCAGCCTGTGGGCAAGCACTGCGGCCAGGCCCGGTGATGCCCGCTATCCCATCGAGTTCATCACCCATTCCTGATCCCCAAGCACCGGAGCCCAAGACCATGAAACTCAATCCCTTCAGCAAGAAAAGCTCCACTGGCTACTACGAGCGCATCAAGGCCGAGCACGATCAATTGGAAGCCAAGCAGTCGGCGCTGCAACAGGAGTTGGCCGAGGCCAAGGAGGAGCACGAGCGCAGGCGTGAGAAATACGAACGGCTGAGCAACGCCGCAGGCTCGTGGTCGATGAACACGCCGCCCGCAGCCAAGGCGTTCTGGCCGGAATACAACGAAGCAGCCCAGCGCGTGGATAAACTGAAATCTCGCCTTTCCTCCCTCGATCACCAGTTGCGCCCATTGCGCAGCATCCTGAGCGCGCCTGCCGCTTTCGACGAAGCGAAAAACAAACTGACCGAACTGCTCGCGCAGCGCAAGACCACCACTGCGAATTTGGAAGTGATCGATGCGCAGCTCGCCAAGCTGCAGCAGCGTATCGCTGATCTGGAAACACGCATCGCCACCGAAACCACGTTGGCATCGCAAACCCTGCTCGCGACGGAAGGCGAGTTCATCGTCCCTGAGAAGCTGATGCGCTTGGAAAGCGAACTGCGCATCGCCAAGGCCTCGGTCGTCGACCGTCAAGCCCAGCGCGAAATGCTGACCACGCTACTGGGTGAATTGCCGGAGGCCATCCGAAAGGCACGCCACAGCTTCATCCATTACCGCGCCAGCGTGGAGGAAATCGCGCTCTACGAGCAGCTTGTTCCGGTGATGAACGCCTTGGCCCGCGCTTCGGCGGCCAAACGCGAATCCGGCTCCCGCCACAGTGAAGGTACGTTCGAAATCAAGATTCCATCGGCGTGTGTCAAGGCCGCTGGCGAGGCGCTGGCCGCCGAGATGCCGGGTGCGTGAGGGCAGCGGCCATGACCTCTTCCGCTTCACCGCTGCCGATGGAAACCGATGTCCCCGGCTGGTTTGCAGCCGGTCACGACGTACTGTGGATTCCCATTGTCGAGGTCGGCGAAGGGCCCGACGCCATTGCGCGGGCCCAGGCCGAAGCCGATGCACTTGGCAAACCCTACCTGCTGCGAAGCATCGAGGAGTTCGCCCGCATTCCGGACGGTGTGCGAGGCTGGGTGTTTCCGGCGCATCTGGATGACACCACCGTGATAGCCACTCGCATCGCTGGCGAGGTGACGTTCGCCGCACTCCGGCATCCACACACGGGCGAGGTCATCAGCTACCGCACCGATACCGAATCCGCCGTCGGATGCCTGCCACCGCCTTTGGCGGCACAGCCACAGAGCGCAGTTTGACTTGGCTTCTGCCCGCCACAGCGCGTTCATGCCCCTGTCTCAACCACAGGAGTTTCAGCAATGACAGACCACCACAAGAACACGGGCGATGCGGGCAGCGCACCCATCTCGGCACAACTGGCGGCGCTGCCCACACTGCCGATGGCTGATCTCTGGACGCTATGGGATCAGCATTTTCCCCGGCGGACCAGCCACCGCAATCGTCACTACGTGGAATCGCGTCTGGCCTACCGCATTCAAGAGCAGGCCTACGGCGCGCTGCCCACCAACCTGCGCAAGATGCTGGTCGAGGCCGGAGCCAAGCATTCCAGGATCAAGGTCGCCACCGGGCGCGGCGCGCAAACCCTGTTGATGCCGGGTACCACGCTGATCCGTGAGTGGGATGAGCGCGAATACCGCGTGACGGTCACCCCCGAGGGCTTGTTCGAACTCAACGGCCAGGTGTTCAAAAGCCTGTCGGCGGCAGCGCGCCACATCACGGGGTCACAGTGGAATGGGCCGAAGTTCTTTGGCCTGCGACAACAGCGTGATGGCAAAGGGGCTACGCAATGAACCGCCCCTTGATTTCGCCCGCCGCTGCGCCCAAACGCTGCGCGGTGTACTGCCGCGTTTCCAGCGATGAACGACTGGATCAGTCCTTCAACTCCATTGATGCCCAGAAGGAAGCCGGGCACGCCTTCATCAAAAGCCAGAGCCACGAGGGCTGGATCGCTGTGGCCGACGACTACGAGGATGGCGGTTACTCCGGCGGCAATATGGATCGGCCCGCCCTGAAGCGCCTGATGGCCGACATCCAGATGGGCAAGGTGGATATCGTGGTGGTGTACAAGATCGACCGCCTGTCACGCTCGCTGGCAGACTTTGCGCGGATGGTCGAAGTGTTCGACCGCCATCGCGTGAGCTTCAGCGCCGTCACGCAGCAGATCAACTCGGCCACATCGATGGGCCGTTTGATGCTCAACGTGCTGCTGTCCTTCGCGCAGTTCGAGCGTGAGGTCACCGGCGAGCGCATCCGCGACAAGATCGCCGCCAGCAAGGCCAAAGGGATGTGGATGGGCGGGCCGCTGCCACTGGGGTATGACGTCAACAACCGTCTGCTGGTCATCAACAAGGTCGAAGCCCGTCTGGTGCGCCGTATTTTCGATGACTTCGTGACGATGCGCTCAGCCACGCTGATGGCCAAGGCCTATGGCGCGGAAGGCGTAGTCACCAAGGGCGGCAAGCCCTTCACCAAGCAAGCCATCTACAAGTTGTTGCACAACCGGATGTACCTGGGTGACATCGTCCACAAGGGACAGAGCTTCCCCGGCCAGCATCAGGCCATCGTCACGCAGGCCCAGTGGGACGCGGTACACGCGCTGATTGCCACCGATGGTATCGAGCGGCGGCGCGACACCATTGGCCGCCAGAGCGAACCGGTGCTACTGTGTGGCCTTCTGTTCACGTCCGACGGCGAGAGGTTGATGCCAAGCTACACGAACAAGAAGGGCAAGACCTACCACTATTACAGCCCGGTCAGGCATCGGCGCTTCGGCGCTTGGGCCAGCCAACACGGTTCGTTGCCTGCTGCACCGATTGAGGATCTGGTCACGCAGCAGATCGTGGCGGCGCTGTCGGCCCCGCACATCGTGCAGGCGGTGTGGGATCGGATGCAGCACATCCGGCCTGACCTCACCGAACCGCAGATTGTGCTGCCGATGCGCAACCTCGCCGGCCTGTGGCGGGAGCTGTTCCCTGCGGAACAGTGCCGTCTGGCAAAACTACTGATCGAGCGTGTGGTGATTGCCGATGACGGGCTGGAGATCATCTGGCGCGATCAGGGGTGGCAGGATCTGGCGGGCGAGTTGCTGCCCGACACCATCGGCGCGGAATTGCAGAAATGGGAACAGCAGGAGGAAGCGCTATGAAACCGAAAGTGCAGGCCTTGGGCGCGCCGGTCGCCCGTGAACGCCACGATGGCACACAAATCAAAATCTCCACCTTCATCCCGCTGAAGATCCGCAAGCGCGGTGGCCGCAAGGTGGTGGTGCGACCCGACGGGCAGATGGATGCGCCGGGGAAAGTTGCCACAGAAATCGATCAGCCCCTGCGGGTGGCGCTGTCGCGGGCCTTCTATTGGCAACAATTGCTGGATGACGGCGTGGTCGGCAGTGGCAGCGAGATCGCCCAGCGCGAAAGATTGCACCATTCGACTGTCAACGAATTGCTGCGGCTGACACTGCTGGAGCCCGCCATCATCCAGAGCATCCTGGCCGGACGGCAGCCCCGCTGCATGAGCCTGCTGTGGTTCCAGCGAAACCCGCTGCCAACGGACTGGGTGGCGCAGCGGAACGTTGTGGCTCGGTTCGATGCCTGACTGATCGCCTTGGTTGACAATGAACCGACGCGGGTAAGTGGTTGATTTTGCAGGATTGCAATGTGCGCCTACCCGCAGGCCAAACAGAGAATAGAGAACGCTCCGGGGCCGAAAACGCAGGAATCGTGGCGTTCTGGATGGCGGCCACCCGCAACGCTGGTAGCCAGAACCCCGCGCCACACGGGGATTTTGGGCAAGAAAAAGGGCCTGGAGAGTATCCAGGCCCTGGTGATTGGTGGAGCTGGGGGGATTTGAACCCCCGTCCGCAAATCTTCCTCGCGCAGATCTACATGTTTAGCGTGCTGTTTTGTATCTCACCCTGCAAGCCGCGC
>ERZ773068.162-NODE-162-length-36556-cov-10.947399_pt1 | contig 36556 bp, 27 predicted proteins | sample MGYA00580620_ERZ773068 | MGnify/ENA primary metagenome ERZ773068 (study PRJEB29015, sample SAMEA2737983) | human oral metagenome | biome: human oral; feature: human-associated habitat; material: dental | place: China | collected 2101 ... | reverse complement strand
CCCTCGGGTAAAGTGTTAGCTGGGGAAAGCCAAAACACCCCTATGAATAAGCCTCAAGGTAGGCTCGGTTCCATTCTTTGGCTCCAGCTTAATGCACGACAAGGCAGCAATCTCAACAGCCACCACAGCGTTGCTATATGCCTCCGAAGGGCGTGGATTGACCCCGTAAGCATCTGCCCAAGCTTTCCGTAACTGGCGAGATGCCTTGTCAGAGGCAGTCAGCACCTTATTCACGGTCTCACGAACACCTTCAGGGACTCGTTGCACCACCCGGTAACGATCGTCATGAAGCTGGACTGACCAGACAGAACCGCCCTCACTCAGAACTTGTTCTACAGGATGAATCTCGATATAAGCATAACCCTTCTCATGTTGAACAAGATAATCCAAGAAATTCACATAGAGATCATCATCTATTCCGCGCAGCCAGCCTAGCGCCTCGTGATCCCAGGATAGCCATTTATCACTTGTAAAATTAAAGCTGTTGCGCATCGCATTTTGAAAATCTATAAACACCGCTGGACTTATTACATCATAGCAAGAATCATCTACGGCCTGTCTGATCCACTTAAATGTCGCTTCACGGAGATACTCCGGGAATCCCTCTACCATCACATCTTCCCGCCCCGTTGGCACCAGCGGCCGCCACACTGAATTGTTCATAGCCATAGACTAGCGTAGTAGTACTATCGGCGAGAGACTTGATGACCTCACCAAATCCTCACTCCGACCTCTAGCGCCGCGGCTAGGACGAAAAGTGTTCGCAGACGCGGGTTGGGGTGGTGTGCCGGGTCGGAGGCTCTAAGAACCTACTCCAGCTTCGTCTACACACTCCCGGTGTTGCAGCGTCTCAAGAAAGAAGTCCGCACGACACCCACGCGGACAAGGCGACAGCGTCCGAGGCTCAAGTCCCGGTTGACAACCAACCCCAGTGCTAAGAGGCTCGAACAGATACTCACGGACTACCGTGACAGCTTCACCTATATGGCGATCGCCCTGAAGTATGGCGTATCTCAGTTCTCAGTATCGAGGTATGCGTACGCAGCTCAGCAGAGCAGGGCAAGGCTGTTCGGGGCGTCGGATCGCGGCTGAGTTCAGCGTGGCGAAGTCGATGGTGTTCGCAGTGCTGAAGCGGTTGAACGTGGAGAACTGGCCATAGCTTGTAACGTGCTGGCCGTCAGAGACCCTACCTCGTGTAGGAAATTTCGGTGGGCTGCGCCAATATATTCCAGGCACTAAAACAGGAGATGGAGATCATGGGCCAACCGCCAGCCAGCCGAGACATCGCTGCCGCGTTCGGGAAATATTTCCATAATGGCGACGGTCCTAGTCACAGAAGATTCACCGAAGTGTTCTCAGCAGCAGGGCTAAGCGATGTGGCGCCAGGCACAGCGCAGCAGCAAGAAGGATCAACCAAAGCAGAACGAGTACGGCGCACCGTTGAGGCGGCCTGCCGCAAGCCAGAAAGAGCCCGTGAACTGGTAGATGCCCTCCTATCCTGTCTTCGCACAGATGGCTGCCTCTATCAGAACTTGGAAGCAACCGAAGGCTTAAAACGAGCTCTTGGACGCCAGGGGTGGAGTCTTGACTCAGAGGGCTATCTCACGCCTGTTGGTGAGATTGATCTTGAAACTGGCGGCCGCTCGGCTCTTGATGATCAGATCCGGCGCATGCGGATGAATACTGACGATCCGGCACTGCTGCTCGGCACTGCCAAAGAACTACTTGAATCGACCGCGAAATATGTTTTAAGGGAGCTTTCTGTAGAGACCAGCAGCAAGACGCCTGATTTCAATGACCTCTGGCATCTCACGCGCAAACGGTTGAACATCCTCCCGGAGAACATTGCTGGAGATGGTGATGGCAACAAGTGTATCAAGGTGATTTTGCAATCATCTTGGAGAATTATTGAGCAGGTTAATACTCTGCGCAATCTTCAGTGGACAGGCCATGGACGTACCCTGCCTTCTGGCGTGACTCGCGAGCAAGCGCTTCTTGTCGCCCGAGAAGCATGCAGTATGGCGGAGTTCACACTCATGACCCTTGACCAGCAAGTGGGAAGGCGCTGAGCCTGCCGAACAATTACGCCACTATGGCGACGCCTTTCAGCGACTAAGTTCTCCTAGCCATCCAGCGATAACTTGTCCTACGCGATATAGTTTTCCTACATCTCTGTTTTCGAATGTATAATCGGGGCCAACGCTCGGAACGGGTACATAGCCGACACGTTTAAAAAGGAGCGAAAATGTTTCGCTATAGCGATCTCCACTCGAACCTTCGTAGCCAATCTTCAGCTCTCCTTCAGGCATTCCAGATGGTTTACTATCGCCCGTATAATCTGCGGTGAGATGCCAGAGTACTCGCAATGAAGAGTCTGGCGGGAGCATTTTTGAGGTTTCCGTGAGATCTTTAATTGATTTGCAGATATTATCCGGATCCTCTGGCCAATCAGAAAAATCTATAGCTAAATTCCGCGCCATCGATTTACCCGTGTTTGTAATACGCAGATCCCATGAGCCGACCCCGTATAATCCAGGTACAATTCGAGCGAAGACGTATGGACGCGTCTGTTCGATACTATCGAGCTCTGCTTGTTTGTTAGCCAATTCGACTTGTCGATTAGCCAGCGCCGCATGTTCATTAGCTCGTGCAGCTTGCTCATTAGCACGCTCTGCTTGCTTGTTGGCGTCTTGAGCTGAGATGAGCGTTGCTTTCGCAGTTTTCCATGCATACCATGCCAATATGGCCATGATTACTGTGGCGATAGCCGAAAATATAGCACAGATAGCCGATACTATTGAGGAAATTACAACCCAATCCACAACATAATTATAGCCATGCCTAACGTGATTAGCTACCGCCGAAAGCGTGCTGCTGCCGCTCCCTCCTACGCCCTCAGGGGGTCGGCATTGTCAGGTTCATGTTGGGGTGGCTAAGAGTTTTATTGCTTGGTCGGGGTGTCTGAGGGTGGTGGCGGGGCCATGGTGTATCGGATGAGTCCGAATCGGCCTGGGGTTGTCGGGGGACATGGTCTAACACGGAGGATAGTTTCATGCCAGCATCACGGAAGTATGACGATGAGACCCGGGCCTGCGTCATCCGGATGTGTCAGGATCGTCTTGCCGAGGGTGATGAGATCTCGTAGGTGGTGGCCCGCCGCGAGTTCGGTTAACCGTCTGGGGTGAACCCGGACGTGTTCGGGGGTGGCTTCGCCGGGAGTTCGGTGAGGGCATTATCCCGTTAGCGGGGCTAGTAGCAGAGCCGGTGAATGAAGAACTCACCTGGTTGCGGCGTGAGGTCGCCCAGCTTAAGCGCGCGAACGAGATCTTGAAGACTGCGTCGGCTTTTTCGTGGTAGCGGAGCTCGACCGCGAATTCGGATAGTGATCGACTACGTCCGCACCCATGCGGACCGGTTTGGGGCCGAGCTATTCCTGACCGTGCTGAACGAGCACGGTATCGGGGTCGCCCCGTCCACCTACTGCGTTCACGCTGCCAGAAGGCTTCGCCCTGAGCAGACGGGATCTTGACGAGGTGTACGCGGCAAATGAACTCTTCGATTTCTGGAAGCAGAACCGTCGCTTGTGTGGGCGTCGATAGCCTTGGAAAGCCGCGCTCCGTGCCGACCTTCAGGTCGGCTGGGATCGGGTAGAGCGACTCATGCGATTCGCTGGGATTAGCAGGTTGATCGGGTCCGTGAGTGGCGTCCTGGATCTGGCCGGTTTCTTGAGCTACGCGATAGTTGCCATAGTCAGTTGAGAGGATCCACAGGGCATCTGAGTTGTTCTCCCACACCAACGCCACCCCGGAGTGCTTCGTGTGCAACAAACTGTCAGTGAAGACCACCTCACCGGATCCGTTTGTGATGCGTGGCTTCAGCACCCCGGACTTGTCTGACTCCTCCTCGGCAACCTCAGCGGTGAAAGCGCCCGAGGGCGCCCTTTGCGGTAGACCCTGGCGTGGCGATCAGATCGCCTGGAGCGGCTGGCATCGCGCACCCGGCCACCACACAGCTCAGCACAGTGCATACAGCCAGCCACCTCGTCATGCCATGCATGCCCGCGCCTTCCGGAGCATCACAGCTACTGCTGGATCTTGAGTGTTCCAGATCGCCGGTGCAGCTGCAGACATCGAAGGCTTGGCCGGCGGCCTTCAGCAGTCATCGACGCATAGAGTATTATGAAATTTAAATTGTTTAACTTTGTCGAAGAAACTCAACCGGTAAAGCTCCCTCGGACCGCCGTCGCACTGCCTGGCTGCTTTTTGGGATCCTCCGGGAGGCTTATTCATGGGTTGTAGGTGAATATGATTCCAAGCCCCCGGTTTGCTGACCTTACCGCTGTTTGCTGGCCCTATCTCTGGTTTGCTGGCCTTATCTCTGGTTTGCTGGCCTTATTCGCGTCTGCTGGCCTCACAACACAGGCAAACGTGAATAAGGCCAGCAAACCGACAATAACGCCAGCAAAATCCCAGCACACGAGAATGGAGGCCGATAACACATACACGAAAGCTTATACATAGCTCATGACAACCCGCTGCCGACAAGGGGTTCCGCAACCTCATCGACCGCCCATGAATAAGCCTGTGGGCCCCGCTGATGTGATCGACTTCGGGGGCCTGCACCTCGTTGCAGACCATGCAAAAGCCGTCATTATGCGCCATAGCTCGCATTTAACAAAACCTAAATGTTTCCCTGATTTTTAGGCCCATACAGCGGGAGTTTGGTGTATTTAAGACGGCAGGTTTTGCCCTAAAGGGCTATGGCGTTCGAAAGATCGACAATCAGGCTAGTTCACCACTGGTCAATTCAGAGGCTTCAGAGAGCGATAGACAGGTAGGACTATCAGCTATCGGACATCCTTGATCTCCCGCATCCTGCGGAGTTCTAGGCGCATTGCTCTTCGGACCGTGCTGTGCGACTGCGGGTTGCCAAGCATCTTCTGATATGTCGTCCCGTCGCGGTCAGCCCGCAGCCACTCAAGACATTTTTTAGTCGCCGCGTGGTAGTCATCAAGCTCACTCTCATCGCACCATTCCTCGACGAGGTCTGCCTCCTCGTAGAACGCCACGGTCTGCTCCTGGAAAAGGTGTGTTGGAACAATGACCCGGGAACTGTAGTGCACCCACCGTTGAAGTAGCAGATTGACACCAGTAGGCGACAGCACTGCCAAGCGGTTAGATGATGAGAGCATCTTCGGCGGGACTGTGTGAAGTTTATCAAAATCCGCTGCCTGATTTCTGGCCTGGGTCTTGAGATCTGGCTGAAGGTCAGGGAGAGGCATCAGGTTGTAGTAACCTCTTGCCCACCCATCCTCACCGATCTCCTTGTGTTTTGCCACCTCTGCGACAAGTATCCGCCATGCCAGATCGATGCCGTTGGTGCGCATTGAGCATGGGTGCTGAAGGACGATGATAGATCGCGCTTTTACTGTGCCTGTAGACCCAGGCAATTTCACACCGTTGAATATGTCGCCCGTGAAGACCGGTCTGGAGAATGAGACCTCGGGCCCGCGCGCACGATAGAGGTCGTCCCAACGCGGAAGGCCACCTTGATACGGCGATTCGAGCTCTCCGGCCATCTTTCAGTCTTTCATGCGGATGGATCGGTTATGGTCGCTCGCCTCGAAAATCTCAAAGTCGGAACGATACCGCTCGCGCCAGTCCGGATCGAACTCCGACAGTAGCTTCTCGGGGTCCACATGCCCACTCGCAAACTCAAAAACAAGATCTGCACGATCCGCCGCATAGAGGATGATCGGGGTCACGGGTATTGATGACATCAAAGGCATCTCGAACCAAGAGGCAATCTCTTCGACCATGTAGTGCCTGACAATCAAGTCACACGCAGCCAGCAAGCTTGCCACCCGGATGCGGCTCTCACCCGATGCCTTCTCACCCCTGCGCCACTTCTGCACGGCCGGAACACTCACATGAACCATTCGGGCTATATCGCGCCAAGCGAAACCAAGATCAGCGAGCTCTGCCAGCATGGACTCCATACTTGCCTTACCCCGCTCACCAGCAGCAGTACGCCATTCGGCATCATGAGTCATCTGATGCAAGTCACCAAGTTCATCACGCGATCCACTAACCACGCTTCGCAGTCCACCAACTTTGGAGGTGAGATGTGCTGCCGCGGTAAGCCGGGTCTCCGTCAGTTTCGCATCGTTAATATCGCCGCCTGCTGTAACCCCTGTAACCAGGGATGACTCGACCGCTGCGTTTTTAACCTGTGTTTCAACCACGACGCAGTACTTCCTCTCTGAGTCGTTCCGTAATTAGACTCTCAAAAACGTCCCGCACCGGTTCATGCAGTGCATCAACCTGACGCAAGACAAAATCAGCATCGAACTCAGGAACCTCATCGCCTGCCTGCCAAAAGCTATCGAAGTCCAGCTTAAAGAGCGGCCCCGGCGGAAGCGTCCGCCGCAGCTCTGGAGTTGAAGGCACCACATGTTCGTTCTGTGCACCGTATCGAACCACTAGAGCGCGATTGTCGTTCCCAGCACACACCAGCAAGCCTTCACTACGGACAGGGACGAGCTCGGGAACAACAGCAAGATGCTCCGGCCCTAGGAGGGAGGGATCCACCCATTCACGCCATGCAGGAATATCTTCGCCTTCTTCAAGAGGCACCCTGACCTCATCGATGTAGCGCAACCCGACTCGCTCGACGCCCGCAGGGACACCGGCAGCGAGGCGTCCTTCCAGAGCGAGCTCAAGCAACCCTCGGACCCGTTCGTAGCTTCCGTATTCAGTTGTCTCAAGCACAAGGCTGTCGTGACGTACGGTCAGCGCCGTCCGCTTGTTACGGCTCGTCCACCTGGGCCACGTACTAGCAGTAGTCTGCGACGGCATTGGGAAACTGCTCGCCCCTGACTGGACGACAACCGAGACTTCGTCGATCTCTCCCGGCAACGGCAGCAGCTTCTTGATTCGAGCTGACAACTCCGCCACCTGCTTGCGATCAAGGGGCTCACACACGGGATGGCGCACCTCAACCGCCACCAGCACGATCGGCGCGTTCGGATAAACCTCTCGCTCCTTCATACCCCAGGATGATACCAGTAAAATAACCAAAACAGCAACCGTTAGACTGAGCCCATCACGAGCGGGAGCAGAGCTGACTGCATCCGATCTTGCAGGGGCGCTCCGCTTTCTGGCGCCATGTCCTCAGGAAGCGAGAACGTTGACGATGCTCAACACAAAGACCCGTTCAAACCAGGTCTAACACCACGGTGAGCAGCGATTCCCACGGTAACCAGCGCTTTCGGAAACCCTTAATTCACCTTGAGCACGGACAGACGGCTCACGCTTCTTCAGGCTCTGCAACTACCTCGCCGTCGTACTCCCTCGATATGCTCTTCCCCAGCCGATGTCAAAAGGAACCAACGATGGGTGAGTTGCTGCCGGGCCCGCAGGCGCAGCGTCTGCGCGAGGGCATCCTGGACTATCTCACAACCACCTTCGCGCTCGCTGAGCCCGCTGCCCGCAGTGCTCTGCGGGCGTTCCTCGCTGACGAGGACTCGGGCATGTTCAAGGGCCCGTATCTCAAGACCGGCATGCCCTTCCGGGCTGATCCGCGGCGGGCAGCGCTCGGCTGGCTGCCGCCTGGCTTCAGGCCCTACGCCCACCAGGCCGAGGCCTTCACCCGTCTCAGCAGCCGCGACGGACGGCCGCAGCCCACCCTGGTGACCACCGGCACCGGTTCCGGGAAAACCGAGGCCTTCCTCTACCCCATCATCGACCACTGCCTGCGGGCCCGCCGCTACGGCGTCCCCGGCGTCAAAGCCCTCATCCTCTACCCGATGAACGCCCTCGCCAGCGACCAGGCCGCTCGTCTCGCCAAGCTGCTGTGTCCCGCTGACGCGCCAGACAGCCGCGCCCTCGGCGGCATCACCGCCGCCATCTATACCGGAGAGCAGGAGGAGAGCCGGCCCCGGGTCACGCCGGAAGGGCTCATCACCGACCGCTCCGTCATCCGCGACGACCCACCGGACATTCTGCTGACCAACTACAAGATGCTTGACCAGCTGCTGCTGCGCGCCGAGGACCAGGCCCTGTGGCGGAACTCAGCCGACTCGCTCACCTACCTCGTCCTCGACGAGTTCCACACCTACGACGGGGCGCAGGGAACGGACGTCGCCATGCTGCTGCGGCGTCTCGGCCTGGCGCTCAAGTCACACTGGCCGGCCCGCGGCAGCTCCCGCGACAACCACAGCCCCGCGGAGTGGGAGCGACCCCTCGGGAAGATCACCCCGGTCGGCACCTCGGCCACACTCGGACCGAGCGGCGACGCCGCCGACCCCACCGCCAGCATCATCGACTTCGCCACTCAGGTCTTCGGCGAGAGGTTCGATGCCGGCAGCGTCGTCAAAGAGCAGCGCATGAGCGCCGAGGACTGGCAGTCGCAGTCCGGCACCGGCGAGAAGACGCCCGCGAGAACTCCGCTGAAGATCACCCCGGACATGGCGGCCAAGCTCCTGCGCGACCTGGACGGCACGCCCGAGCGGGAGCGCGCTGCCGTCCTGCTGCGGGGAATGTTCGAGTTCCCGGCCGGAGACGTCACCGGCGTATCCCGGGAGGACATGCAACACCTGGTCCGGAGCCACCCCTTCATTCAGGATTTCCTGGAGGAGACGCGCCAGGCCACCCACCTCACCGAGCTGACCGAAACCCTCCTGCCCGGTGAACCGGCGACCCTGAAGGATCGCCGCGCCTTCCTCGTCGAGCTGCACGCGGCACTCGGGCAGCTGCGCGCCGCAGGTCCGGACGGCCGCCCGGACCGGGGCATGCCGACCACAGAGGTCCATCTCTGGATCCGCGAGGTGACACGGCTGGACCGCTATGCGGAGGTCGCCGCCCGGTTCCGCTGGTACGACGACGGGCCCGCCGCACCGGCCGACGAGACCCAGGACTCGGGCATCGCGTTCCCAGCTATCTACTGCCGGATGTGCGGGCGCTCAGGCTGGGGCGTCTCACTGGCCCCTGTCGGGTCGTCCCTGGCGGCCAGCGACGAGGGCATCCGCCGCGACCACGCGGCCCGGGAAGGACGGTTCCGCGCGCTCCTGCACGCCCCCGCCGAGACTCAGGAGATGCCGCCAGGGGTGGTCTGGTTCGATCCCGGAAACCGTGAGCTCACCTCCCGCGACCCCGACGACCAGGCCCTGCGCGAAGGCCGGGTGCTGCGGGTCCAGACCCATACCGGCCCCGACGCCGACCAGCTCTCCCGTAAGGACACCTGCCCCGGATGCCAGCAAAGCGATGCCATCCGCTTCATGGGCAGCGCCGTCGCCACCCTGCTGTCGGTGTGCCTGTCATCCCTGTTCACCGAAGGGGCCATCTCCTCTAGGGAGAAGAAGGCCCTGGTCTTCACCGACTCCGTGCAGGACGCCGCCCACCGGGCCGGATTCGTCACGGCCCGCTCCCACACCCTGACGCTGCGCTGCGTACTGGCCGAGGCCACCGACCAGCCCCGCACCCTGCCGGAGCTCGTGGAGCGGGTCATCGAGATCGCAGGCACAGACCCGGTCCGCCGGTATCGCCTGCTGCCGCCGGATCTCGCGCATCGCGACGACCTGCGGTCCTTCTGGCAGCCGGACGCCACCCGCCGGACCCCGTCCCCAATCACGCGGCGTCTCCTGTTCGATGCCGCTCTCGAATTCGGCCTGGTCAGCGGCTATGGCCGCACGCTGGAGCGCACCGGCACCAGCAGCGCACACATCGAGGCAGGCACACCGGAGGAGCTCGCCGCCCTGGCGGGAGACGTGGTCAAGAACCTTGACCAGGCACTGTTCGAGGCAGACATCACCCCGGCGCAGCTCGTCGCGTGGGTCCGGGGTGTGCTAGAGCGGATGCGCACCCGGGGCGCCATCGCCCATCCCTGGCTCCGGCGCTATGTCAAACGCGACGGCAATCGCTGGGACATCTGGGGTGGGCGTCCCACAGGCATGCCAGCTTTCCCCAAGGGCCGCACCGCTCCGGCCTTCCCGCGGGCCGTCGGGTCGCGCATCGACCCGGACCGCACGCTCCTGGATCCCGTCGCCTCGCCCCAGTCGTGGTACGCCACCTGGACCAGGCGCTGCCTGGGCATCACCGCAGGCGCCCCGGTGCTGGCGCGGGCGCTGCTGGACGAGCTCACCGCACACGAGATCCTGCAGGCGAGCGCCACCGACTCCGGCGGCCGGGTCTATGCCCTGCCCGGCGAGCGTGTCGTCGTGACCCGCATCGACGACACAGACCTGGCCGAGGGGCGGCACAGCCTGCGCTGCACCGCCTGTCACAGCATGTTCCCGGTCAGCCGGGACACCGGCGACCAGCTGGCGGGCGCCCCGTGCCTGCACCAGTCCTGCACCGGGACCCTCACCCGCGAGCCAGGCGATCCGGGCAATTTCTACCGGCATCTCTACCGCTCTGGCGACGCCCGCCAGATCGTCGCCCGTGAACACACGAGTCTTCTCGACGCGCAGCAGCGCCTGGACTATGAGAACGGATTCAAGCGCTCCGGCGACGACCCGTCCGCCCCGAATGTACTGGTGGCCACCCCCACCCTGGAGATGGGAATCGACATCGGCGACCTGTCAGCGGTTTTCCTGGCGTCGCTGCCCCGTCGTGTCGCCAACTACGTGCAGCGCGTTGGCCGCGCGGGACGCTTGACCGGCAATGCCCTGGACATCGCCTTCGCCCGCGGCCGCGGCGAGGTGCTGTCACAGCTGGGCGATCCCCTTTCGCTGATCAACGGTGCGGTCACTCCGCCGGCCACGTATCTCAGCGCCGAGGAGATCCTGCGCCGCCAGTACCTGGCCCACCTCGCCGACCGCCTAGCCCGCGACCCGAAGGCGATACATCCCCGCACCACCGCCAAGGCCCTGGAGCTGCCGGGGCCGGGGACCTTCCTGGGGCAGCTGATCGAGCTGGCGCGCACAGACGCGGAAGACACCCTCGCAGGTTTCCTGGCCAGCTTTGACGTCGGCGAAACCTCGGCGCTCCGGACTGAGACCATCGAGGCGATGCGCAGCTGGGCCATCCCCGGCGACGACGGCTTCGCCCTGGCGGAGACCATCATCAAGGCTGCCCGCGCCTGGCACGAGCAGCGCACCGAGCTGATGGAGCTGCGCGATGCCATCCAGCAGCAGCTGCCCGACTTAAGGTCCAGGGAGGCCGACAGCAAGGAGGACGCCCAGGCGCTGCGCGAGGCCGAGGCGGAGCTGCGTCTCATCGGGCGCCAGCTCAGCGAAGCCAGGCACGAGTACTGGGTGGCGGCGCTGGAGAGGCAGGGGCTGCTGCCCAACTACAGCCTTATCGACGACTCCGTCCAGCTCGACGTCACCATGACCTGGAGCGACTCCGAGACCGAGGAACGCCACCTGGAGGAGGGCTCCTACACCCGGCCGAGTGCCCGCGCCCTCACCGATTTCGCGCCCGGCGCCACGTTCTACGTCGGCGGCCACCAGATCAGCATCGACGCCGTCGACATCGGACCCCAGGGCAACTCCATCGGGACCCTGAGGCTGTGCCCGCACTGCGGCTATGCTCAGGAGCTGGCCCGCCACGCCACCGGAGCGCAGCAGCACATCCGCTGCCCTCGCTGCGAACAGCCTGGCATCGGGGATCGCGGGCAGTGTTTCCGGAGCGTCGAGCTGACGAAGGTGTCGGCCTATGTGCGACGCGAGGAGTCGCGCATCGACGACCGGGCGGACGAACGCCAGCTGGCCGGGTTCACGGTGCTTGGCATCGCCGACATCGACCCGGACCGGGTCCAGCGGAGGTGGTTCACCAGCACCGGCATCGAATTCGCCTATCTGCGGCAGCTGGACCTGCGATGGCTGAACCTGGGACCTCGCCGCCACACCGCCGCCGAGCTGATGATCGCGGGGGAACGGATCAAGGCGCCGCTGTTTCGGATCTGCTCCAGCTGCGGTCACCTGGACCGAGGTGGCCTGGTCAACTCCCGCGACGAGCACCGTCCCTGGTGCAAGCACCGCAACGACCCGGACGAGCACATCGAGAATGTGCTGCTGCACCGTCGCCTCACCACGGAGGCGATCCTGCTGGGACTGCCCAAGGAGGTCGCCTACGGACACGATCCGTTCGCCCTGCCGAGCCTGATCGCCGCCATCCAGCTCGGCCTGCGGGAGTCCTACGGCGGAGCCCCGGACCACCTGGCCGCCTTGCAGGTCCGCGACCCGCGCACGCGACGGGAGGCACTGCTGCTCCACGACCTGGTCCCGGGCGGCACCGGCTATCTCGCCGAGCTGGCGGATCCCGAGCAGCTGCGCACCGTGCTGCAGCGCGCCCACGACCGGCTCACCGGGTGCGGCTGTGCGGGCGAGGGCCGCCTGGCCTGTCACCGGTGCCTGCTGCCCTTCGCCGCCAGTAACCACCGGGACCTCACCTCCCGCTCCGTCGCCGCCCAGCACCTGGCCACGATGCTCGGATCCAGCTGGGAGATCAACGAGGAGCCCCGGCCGGCCGAGGACCCGGAGTCCTGGCTTGAGCAGCGGTTCCGGCGGGCTTTCGTGCGGCTCGCGGAGAAGCTGGGTGCCACCGTCACGCAACAGCCCGGGCTGTCCGGGAACACGATCTCCGTGTCACTGGGGAACCGTCGTTTCAAGCTGCAGCCGCAGGTCACTGTGCAGGACACCCGCCCGGACTTCCTGCTGTCCTCACCCGGCCTGCATGACGTCGCGATCTACACCGACGGCCTGGCCTTCCATGCCTCACCTGAGATCGACCGGATCGCGGACGACGCCGCGAAGCGCTCGGGGCTGCGTGACCTCGGGATGGTTGTGCTGGCGGTCACCGCCGCTGACTTGGATGCCGACGACGACGGCATCCAGCCGGCAGCCCCAGCCTGGTACCGGCCGGAGCTGGCGCAGCGGCTCAATGCCAAACCCCAGCTCCAGCACAACGACATCGCCCGGAAGGCGTTGACCGGTGGTCCGATAGCTTTCCTGGAGGCCTGGCTGCAGGGCATCGACGTCGCAAACCTGTCCCGTTTCGGCCATACCGTCCCGGTGCAGCTGTTCGCCGCCGGCAGGCCGCCTTCGGATCCGCTCGGGCACCAGGCAGTCGCGGCGCTGCCTGGTGACGACGTTAGGGTGTGGCGGCACGGCACGCTCGCCGTCGCCGTCGCGAAAGGACCACCGGGTGAGATGCCGTTGCATGCGGTCCTCGACGACACCGCCGACCTGGGAACACCCGAAGCGCAGGACTCGTGGCGGGAGTGGCTGCGCCTGGCCAATGCTGTCGTATTGCTGCCGGTGCATCAGGCGCTGCTGAGTGCCGCGACCATGGCGGCCAAGACGGCTGGACGGCCGGCGGAGAGGACGAGCGTCCCCGTCGATCTGGTCCCGGGCTGGGTGCCGGTGGCCGCCGAGTTCGGCGGAGAGGAGATGGCGCAGGTGCTGATCGGCCAGCTCAGCGCAGCCGGGGTCGAGCCACCGGATGGCGGGGTCGGACAGGAGCTGGGCGACGGCATCCCCTTCGACCTGGTGTGGGAGCAGGACCGGATCGCAGTGCAGCTCGATCCCTCGGCCGAGACGGTGTCGCTGCCGGGCTGGCGCGTACTGGCGCCCAAGGCCGATCTGATAGTCGCCGCCTGGAAGGAGCAGCGGAATGGCTGAGAGCATGATCATCTTTCCGAGACAGAGCAGCAGGCTCGATGGGAGCCTCAATCAGAAGGTGATGGCCTTCCTGAACAAGCTGGCCACCGATGATGCGGCCGCGGGACTGCACATCGAGCGCATCCACAATGCCGCCGACCCGCGGGCCCGCACGGGCCGGGTGGACCTGAGCTACCGGGCCCTGCTGTTCAAGCTCACCGGGGAGAAGACCGCCTACGTCCTTCACGGGGTCTATCCCCACGACGAGGCCTACGAGGTGGCGGCGAAGACCCGCCTGAGCGTCAACCCGGTCAACGGGATCACGGACTTCGTCACCGCCGACCCCGCTCAGCCACCCCGCTACGAGGCTCCGGCGCAGGCCAGCGTGGCGGACGGCCCCAGGCCGCTCATAGACTTCAGCGCGGAGGACCTGATCGTGTCGCTCGGCATCCCGCCCGAGGTCGCACGGACCGCCGTCAGGCTGACCACCCCGGAGACGGTCCGCGACTATGCCTGCACCTTGCCGGAATGGCAGGGCCTGGCGCTGGTGATGCTGGCCGGGGGCGAGTCCATCACCAGCGTCGGTGAGGAGCTCAAGATCTTCAAGGCCGACGAGGCCCCCGCGAACCTGGATCAGGCCGAGGCTGCGTTCAAGCAGTACGAGCAGTCCGATCTGGTCTCCGACCAGGTTCTTCTCGATGGCTTCGACAAGCCGGCTGCCCAGATGGGGTTCGCCAAGCTGGCCGGCGCCGAGGAGCTGCGTCGCGTCATCATGGAGGGCGACTTCTCCGCGTGGCGGGTGTTCCTGCACCCGCAGCAGCGCAACTGGGTGAATCGCGACTGGCGGGGCAGCTTCCGGCTGGGCGGCGGCGCTGGTACCGGCAAGACCGTCGTCGTGGTGCATCGCGGACGGCGGCTCGCCCGCCAGCACCCGGGTGCTCCCGTGCTGCTGACCACGTTCAACACCAATATCGCCGCGGAGCTGGACCGCAGCCTGCGCAGCCTGGACCCGGAGCTGGGACGGGCCAGCAGGCTGGGAGAGCCCGGGGCCTATGTCAAGGGCATCGACGCGCTGGCCAGCGAGGTCCTGCGGCAGGCCGGGCCGGGCATCATCGACGCATGCGCCGAGGTGCTCGGGGTGGGACGCAGCGACCTGCAGCGCCGCACCGCACGCAGCGCCTGGCGGGACGCCGTCGAGACGGCCGGCCAGGGGCTGCCCGAGCGGTTGCGCCGCGATGTTTTCCTGCAGTCGGAATACGAGATGGTGATCCTGCCGGCCCGCATCACCCGTGAGGAGGAATACCTGCGGCAGCCCCGTCCCGGCCGGGGGGTGCGGCTGAACCGGGCGGCTCGCCGGGCGGTGTGGGCGGTGGTGTCGGCCTACCGGGCCGCGGCCCTGCAGGATGACACCATCGATTTCGCGGAGGCGGCCATGATCGCCGCGACCCATCTGGAGCGCTCCGGCACAAGGCAGGCCCAGCATGTCCTCGTCGATGAGGGCCAGGACTTCAAACCCTGCCACTGGCACCTGGTGAGGGCCCTGGTCGCACCCCAGGACAACGACATTTTCATCGTCGAGGACTCGCACCAGCGGATCTACGGGAACAAGGTGGTGTTGTCGCATCACGGCATCCAGATCCGGGGCCGGGCCGCCAAGCTGCGGCTGAGCTACCGCACCACCGCCGAGAACCTGGAGTTCGCGGTGAGGATCCTCGAAGGGCACACGTTCACCGACTCGGATGGCCAGGAGGACTCCCTGGACGGTTACCTGTCCGCCCGCACCGGTCCGAGGCCGCAAGTCGAGAGCTGTCCCTCCCCCGCCGAGGAACTCGACTTCGCCGCCAGGACCCTCAGGAGCTGGCTCAGGGAGGACGGCGTCGCCCCGGAGACCCTGGCGATCCTGGTGCGGGACACCGCGGGCCGGGCCCGTGTGGTGGAGGGGCTCGCGCAGCATGGCATCGAGGTCCGGCCGCTGGACCGGGGCATCCCCCACCCAGGGGCCCCAGTGGCGCTAACAATGCACCGCGCCAAGGGCACGGAATTCGCGAAGATCCTGCTGTTCGGCCTGTCCACCGGTTCCATCCCGATAAGGCTCGACGCCTACAAGTACGACACCGCCGAGTACGAGGATGCGATGCTGCGGGAGCGCTCCCTGCTCTACGTGGCTGCCTCCCGCGCCAGGGATGAGCTGGTGATCACCTATCACGGCAGCCCCAGCGAACTGCTCCCGCAGAGCCCGGCCGAGGTCCACAAACCCCAGCCTCTGCCCTAGCCAGGGTGGCTCAGCAGCTCCAGTGGATCCTCTACGATGTCCGCATGTTCTGCACCCTGACCGATGACTTCGATGCCGCCACCGTCGGAAGGATCCAGGCCCGGCTGGATGAGGTGGAGCTGGAGCATGGCGTCAGGGTGGTGTGGGCGGTCGAGTCGGGCAGCCGGGCCTGGGGTTTCCCCTCCCCCGACTCCGACTATGACTGCCGCTTCTTCTACATACGATCGTATGACGACTACGTCTCGCCGTGGCGGCCCCGCGATGTCATCGAGACCCCGCTCGATGACGTTCTCGACGTCAACGGCTGGGATCTCATCAAAGCCGTCCGGCTCGGAGCCAAAAGCAATGCGACCGTATTGGAGTGGTTGCGCTCGCCGCTGGTCTACCGCGGCCAGCCCGAGTTCGCGGAGGAGCTGCTTGAGCTGTGCAAAGGCCTGGTGAACTACGACGCGGTCCGAAACCACTATTTCCACACCGGCCGTTACGCCTGGGACCGGTCGGGCGTCACGAACGGCGAGGTCATCTCGCTGAAGAAGTTGTTCTATGCCATCCGTCCCGCGGCAGCCCTGCAGTGGATGCGCCTGCACGGCTCTGCCGTGCCACCGATGAACCTGGCGGCGCTGCTCGACGAGGCCCCACCCGCCCCTGACGTCTTGGAGGCGATCACGGCTCTAGTCGAAGCCAAGTCCGTCACCCGTGAACTCGGGAAGGGCATCGCACCAGAGCCCATCCGCCGCTTCATCCAGCACGAATTCCAGCTGGCCGCCGAGACCGAGAGCGGACCACGCCACCCCGCCGCCGAAGCACGGGCCCAGGCATCCCAGGTCTTTATCGACCTAGTGAGGCGTTTCGCCCCCCACGCGAACGTCCCTGCCACATGAGCTCAGCCCACGGCTGGCGTAGGACTGGAGCGCCTCTCCCGGCTCTGACCAGACGTCATCGCGACGGCCAGGTCTCTTCAGCCAGTTGCCGATGCTCTCCTCGAAGACGCCATAGCCCTTTTCCATATCCGGACCTGCCGGCCACCACCGAATGAGAGTCTATCCCAGTGCCCCAAAGACAGGAGCAATGCGCCATCATCACCAGCCCGGACCCCAGCTCCCGGCCTGGTGGGCAATGCAGTAAAAACCCAAGTCAGCCGTGATGGGAAATCTATAATCCAACGTCCCGAAAGCAGCATTTCTACACCACAAGAAAGCTGTTATCACCGGCACCAAGAGCACTGAGATATAACCTGTAAAAATATCTGATTATGGAGACCAGAACATTCACTTGACCTTTAAAATTACCTGCCGACCAGAGGTCAGCTACCCCTGGAAACCTGGCGCAAACAGCCCACAGACGTCGACCTCACGAGATTTATGAAACCCGCCTTACTAATTTGGCCAGCTCCGTTCGTCAGCTCTGGCTGATCCCACGAGCGTCCCGCACCCTGCCCCGGAAACTGCCTTTGAGACAAAATAAATACAAAGTTAACGAGTTTCTGTCTCAGAGTTGGGAAGTCGAGAGTAGAGTTATCCTGTGCCTAGATTCCTAGCCGCCAAGCCGGATGCAGCGCTGATCCGTCTGCCGTGGAACACGCCACTGGAGGCGTGGCCTACGCAGCACTTGGTCGCGCTCCCGAGAGGCATCTCCCGGCACGTGGTCCGATTCATCCAGGTGGGTGACGAGATCCTAGCGGCCAAGGAGATCCTAGAAGATGTGGCGGTGCACGAGTACCGGCAGCTGACGGAGCTGCGGCGGCTGGGGGTGCCGTCGGTCGAACCCGTCGGGGTGGTCCTCGGACGCCAGACCGGCAACCACGACCCGCTGGACCCGATCCTGCTCACCCGGCATCTGCCGTTCTCTCTGCCCTACCGGGCCTTGTTCTACTCGGGCGTGAAGCTGGACACGGTGAACCGCCTGCTCGACGCCATGGTGGCGTTGTTCGCACGGCTGCACCTGACCGGTTTCTACTGGGGCGACGTGTCCCTGTCGAACATCCTGTTCCGGCGGGATGCCGGCGAGTTCGCCGCCTACCTCGTCGACGCCGAGACCGGCGAAGTGCACCCCTCCCTGACCGATGGCCAGCGCGCCCATGACCTGCAGATCGCCCGCACCAACCTGTTCGGCGAGTTCTGTGACCTGGAGGCCGGCGGGATGCTGGATTCGTCACTGGACCCGCAGTGGCTGGTAGACACCATCGAGGAGCGCTATCAGAGCCTCTGGGCGGAGCTGACGGGCGTGGAGGAGTTCAGCGACTCCGAGATGTACCGGCTTGAGGGCCGGGTGCGACGCCTGAACGCGCTGGGCTTCGACGTGGCGGAGATCGACGTGCAGACCTCCCCAGATGGCCGCACCATCCGCATGCAGCCGAAGGTGGTCGAGGCCGGACACCACGCCCGTCGGCTGATGCGCCTGACGGGTCTCGACGCGGAGGAGCACCAGGCCCGGCGGCTCCTGAACGACATGGATACCTTCCGGGCGAAACTCCCTGGGAACATGACCGAGTCGGTGATGGCCCACAAGTGGCTGATGGAGGTCTTCGAGCCCGCGATCAACCGCATCCCGGCGCATCTGGAGGACAAACGCGACCCGGCACAGTTCTTCCATGAGCTCCTCGACTACCGCTGGTACCAGTCGCAGCGGGAGAACCGGGAGGTCTCCATCGACGAGGCGGCCGGCGGATACATCGCCGATGTGCTGACCACCCTGCCCGATGAGCATATGAGCAGCATCGACCCCGTCGGGCAGGAACTGGCCAACAAATACGACCCGTCCCAGGGCTTCATCGACGAGGAATACGAGAAGCCCTACGACCCCTGGGAGGACGAGGCCAACGCCCCAGAGGTGCCCATGAGTCTCGGCTTCGACATCGAGGCGCTGCGGGCAAAGGCAGTGCGGGATTCCTGATTCAGGGCCCCAGAAGCCCCAGGGGAACCACGGCCACCCCGTCCTGACGCCGGTAGGCCCGCTCGCCGGTCGTCAAGATGACCAGGTCAGCGATCCGGTCCGGGACCGTGTCACGCAGCCACCGCAAGTGACGAACATCATCGTCCTTGGGCGCAGCTGTGAGCTTGACCTCCATCGCCACGCACCGGCCGTCGTAGCCCTCAACAATCAGGTCAACCTCATGCTGTCCCCGAGCCGTACGCAGGTGGGAGACCGTTGCCTCCGCCGCCTGGGCGAGAACACGCACGGTCAACGTCGCGAGACTCTCAAACAGCGCCCCGAGAAGACCCCCGGCATGTGGAGCGGCGAGCTCTCCCCGTAGCAGGTCACTGGTCTTGACCCGGAGCAGTCGCGCTGCCAATGCCGGATCAGCCAGTTGATGTTTCTCACCACGGCCGAGGTTGCTCATGCCAGTCCCCACAGGAAGCCAGGGAGCCACCGGGTCAAGCAACCACAGCGAGGTGAGCCAGTCCCGGTAGTTCATAGCGGTGACCTTGGTCGGGGGATCGCCATCGCCCGGAGTGGCGTCGCGCCTGATGTTCTCCCAAGTGCTCGTGGAGGATGAGGCCTGGGCATAAGCAGCAGCCCAGGCACGCAAAGTCGCCGGACGCCGCACCTGGATGCCTCTTTCCTCAGCCAGATCGCGGGAAAATGCCCTTGTCAGATAGGAGTCAAGTTGTATACGCCTGGCGCGGGCCCCGAGAGGACGGATACCAGGAAAGCCCGAGGCCTCTATCTCTTCCACGTAATCGGCAAGCTTCAAAGGACAGGTGCCCTCTATTGCCGGATTTTCCCCCGCCAAGAGACCCTGCAAGCTGATACTGGGCCTCGCCACGCCGCGTTCAGGCAGCGACATCGGCCGCATCCGCAGAGACACGATCCGGCCTGCCCCCGAATGGATCTGGGCATCCGCGGGAGTGGCGCTACCCGCCAATAGAAATGTCCCCGGAGCAGCGCCATCATCCACTGCCCGCCGCACCGTGTCCCACAGCCACGGCAGGCGCTGCCACTCATCGAGCAGGATAGGAGGTTGGCGCTCTGTCCAAGACTGCGGGTCGGCTTCAAGCAGAGCCGCCACCTCAGGGACGTCGGCACGCAGAACCGTGCTGGCGCGCTCCAGCCCTGTCGCCGTCTTGCCAACCCCCTTCGGACCATCCAGGGCAATTGCCACTAGCTCCGGTGTGAGCAGGTCCAGCTCGTCATCGATCAAACGCCGTATATAAGCCATCAACTCACCTTGCCGCCATGCTTTACTATACTTTTATGTAACTTCTTAGTATACCTTTGCGTCAATCTGTACTGGTCCTTTCGTCGGTGTTTGACGGCTTCGTCACGCCGCCTGGCAGCAGTCAGCTGCACGTGTGCAACGCACGGCACTAGACTGCACAGGGTGAGTTTGCGCCTGTACAACACCGCCACCCGAGCTGTCGAGGACTTTGTCCCGCTGGTTCCCGGGAAGGTGTCGATCTATCACTGTGGGCTCACCGTCCAGGCCTCGCCTCATCTCGGGCACATCCGCAAAGAGGTGGTCTTCGACGTGCTGCGGCGCTGGCTGGCCTTCCAGGGCTACGAGGTCACCGTCGTGGCGAATGTCACCGATATCGACGACAAGATCCTGGCGAAGTCGGCGGCGGCCGGCGTCGAGTGGTGGGCGCACGCCTACCGCTATGAGCGGGAACTCCACGACGCCTACGCGGCGCTCGGCTGCCTGCCACCGACCTACGAGCCGCGCGCCACCGGGCACATCCCCGAGATGATCAGCCTGATTGAGATTCTCCTGGAACGTGGGCACGCCTACGTCGCGGAGGACGGCTCCGGGGACGTCTACTTCGACGTGCGGTCCTGGCCGCGATACGGGGAGCTTTCGGGGCAGAAGGTCGACGACATGGCCCCCGCCGAGGACGCCGACCCGCGCGGCAAACGCGACCCACGGGACTTCGCCCTGTGGAAGGGCCACAAGGAGACCGAGCCGGAGACAGCATCCTGGCCGACCCCGTGGGGGCGGGGACGTCCTGGCTGGCACCTCGAATGCTCCGCCATGTCTGGAAAGTACCTCGGAGACACCTTCGACATCCACGGCGGCGGCATAGACCTGCGGTTCCCGCATCACGAGAACGAGCTGGCCCAGTCCGCCGGGGCAGGGCACGGGTTCGCCAAGGTCTGGATGCACAACGCCTGGGTGACGATGGCCGGCGAGAAGATGAGCAAATCGCTGGGGAACACAGCCCTGGTCTCAGAGGTCACGAAGGCCTTCGATCCACGCGCGGTGCGTTTCTTCCTGCTCGCGCCGCACTATCGCAGCCAGATCGAGTTCTCCCCCGCCGACGAGACCACCCGCGGTTCACTCGCGGAGGCGGAGAAGGGCATTGAACGTATCGACTCCTTCCTGAACAGCGCACGAGAGCTAGGCGTTGCCGCCGGCGAAGCGGGCGGCCCGCACTGGGAGGCCTTCGCCGCGGCGATGGATGACGACCTGGCCACTCCGGCAGCCGTCGCGGCCCTGTTCGACGCGGTCCGGGCCGGGAACCGGGCGATCACGGGGCACGGGGAGGTATCGGACCTGTACGCCACGGTCACGGCGATGACACGCATCCTCGGCATCAACCCCGACGAGGCTCCGTGGGCGCAGACGTCATCCGGAGATGACCTGGGCCCCGTCGTCGACCGGTTGGTGGCGACGCTGCTGGAACAGCGCGCCGAGGCCCGGGCCGCCAAGGACTGGGGGCGGGCCGACGCCATCCGTGACACCCTGTCAGAGGCTGGGCTGAGCATCACCGACACCCCCGAGGGGGCTCGCTGGAGTCTGGAGAAGAAGTAGATGGCAGGCAATTCGAGACGTCCGGGGGCCAGGCACCACGGAAAGGGCAACACCGCAGGCTCCGGGGGGCGGATCCGCCGCTCCCTGCGTGGCAAGGGGCCGACGCCGAAGGCGGAGGATCGCGTCTACCACAAGGCCTACAAAGCCAAGCAGGAGGCTCTGAAACGACAGGCGGGCAGGCCGAAGCCGAAGACCTCCCGGAGCGCCGTCGGCGCGGACTGGGTGGTCGGGCGCAACCCGGTCCTGGAGGCATTCCAGGCGGGCCTGCCGGTTAAACAGGCCTATGTCGCCGAGGGCGCAGAACGCGACGACCGGCTCCGCGACATCCTCAGGTTCGCGGCCGAGCACTCCGTGCCGCTGCTGCAGGTGACCCGCGCCGAACTGGACCGGGTGACGGGCGGGCTGGCGCATCAGGGGGTGGCGTTGCAGCTCCCGGCCTTCGACTACGCGGACGCCGAGGACGTCTTCGAGGCCGCCTTCGACGTTCCATCACAGGGCTTGGTGGTGGCTTTGGACGGGGTCACGGATCCGCGGAATCTCGGGGCGATCGTCCGCTCGGCAGCGGCGTTCGGGGCGCAGGGTGTGGTGATCCCGGCCCGGCGGTCGGCGTCGATGACGGCGGCGGCCTGGAAGACCTCGGCTGGCGCTGCGGCCCGGATTCCCGTGGCCAAGGTGACCAACCTGAACCAGATGCTGCGCCGCGCCTCCGGCATGGGTTTCACCGTCGTCGGGCTGGCTGGTGAAAGTGGGACGCCGCTGTCGGGGCTGCCCGGCATGGATGGACCACTGCTGCTGGTGGTCGGCTCCGAGGGCGACGGCCTGGCGCGGCTGGTGCGTGAGCACTGCGACGCGCTGGTGTCGATCCCGATCACAAGCCAGGTCGAGTCCTTGAATGCCTCGGTAGCGGCGTCAATCGCGCTGTACGAGGTCACGCAGCAACGCTCTTGACGAGGTGCCCTTCAAGGCCGGACCGGACCAATTAAGTTGCACCGGAGGCCTGTGACCCGTCCGGCCGTACGGCTCCCGTCAGTTGCGTTCGATGCTCTTCCTCGACCCGGCCAGCATCTGTGGGGCCTCCTGCGGTGACGGCAGGTAGTACAAGGCAAGCGATGCCAGCGCCCATTGCATCTGCCATGTCTCTCATCGAAGACTTGCAACCCGCCACCTATAAAACTCCAAGCCCCAGCCATGGGAACCCGAGAGCCTGGAAACTGTCACTGAAAAGTCTACCGAGTGGCCAGCCCACCAGTAGAGTCTTCACGTGACCCTGGATACCGCCACAACGTTGAGGAGAGTTCCATGAATGACAACGCCGCCATCTCGTCGGCCTACCGCACCCTGCTGGGCATCGTCGGGGAGGTGGAGCCACGGATCAGTCAGGCCATCCGCGACGAGCTCACCGACCAGCGCGCATCGCTGAAGCTGATCGCCTCCGAGAACTACGCCAGCCTGCCGGTGCTCGCGGCGATGGGCACCTGGCTGAGCGACAAATACGCAGAGGGCACCATCGGGCACCGCTTCTACGCGGGCTGCCAGAACGTGGACACCGTCGAGTCCGTTGCGGCCGAGCACGCCCGGGAGCTGTTCGGCGCCGAATACGCCTACGCACAGCCACACTCCGGAATCGACGCCAACCTCACCGCCTACTGGGCAATCCTGACCCACCACATCGAGACCCCGGCGCTGAAGGAATTCAACGCCAAGAACGTCTCCGAGCTGACCGAGGCCGACTGGGAGACGCTGCGCAGCAGGTTCGGCAGCCAGCGGCTGCTGGGCATGAGCCTTGACGCGGGTGGGCACCTGACGCACGGCTTCCGGCCGAACGTATCCGGCAAGATGTTCCACCAGCGCTCCTACGGGACAAATCCAGAGACTGGGCTGCTGGACTACGACGCCCTCGCCGCGCAGGCGGCCGACTTCAAGCCGCTGGTGATCGTCGCCGGGTATTCCGCCTATCCACGTCGTATCGATTTCGCGAAGATGCGGGAGATCGCCGACTCCGTCGGTGCGGTGCTGATGGTGGACATGGCCCATTTCGCCGGCCTGGTGGCGGGCAAGGTGTTCACGGGGAACGAGAACCCGGTCCCGTTCGCCCATGTGGTGACCACCACCACCCACAAGTCGCTGCGCGGGCCACGGGGCGGCCTGGTGCTGGCCACCAAAGATTACGCCCCCGACGTCGACCGCGGCTGCCCGATGGTGCTGGGCGGTCCCCTGTCGCACATCATGGCCGCCAAGGCCGTCGCCCTGGCTGAAGCCCGCACCGAGGCGTTCCAGGACTATGCACATCGCGTCGCGGACAATGCCAAGGCTCTCGCGGAGGGGTTGCTGAAGCGTGGCGGCAAACTGGTGACCGGCGGCACTGACAATCACATCGTGCTGCTCGACGTCACGTCCTTCGGGCTGACGGGCCGGCAGGCCGAGTCGGCGCTGCTGGACGCGGGCATCGTCACGAACCGCAACTCGGTGCCGAATGACCCGAACGGCGCCTGGTATACCTCCGGTGTGCGGCTCGGCACCCCGGCGCTGACATCGCGGGGCTTCACCACCGCCGACATGGATGAGGTGGCCGCCATGATCACCGACGTGCTGAAGAGCACCGAACCGACGCTCACCAAAGAAGGCAAGCCGGGCAAGGCGAAGTACGAGCTCTCATCAAAGGTCGCGGAGGACTCCAAGGACCGCGCGGCCAAGCTCCTAGAGATGCGCCCGCTCTACCCAGGTCTTGAGATCTGAGGGGCCCCGCCCACCAGCAGCATGAGAAGGCCGCCCCCATCTGGGGGCGGCCTCCGTCGGTACTGAGGTCATCGTCCGGTGAAAACCGGGATGATGCCGTCGAAGACCAGCTGGACTCCAAGTCCGTGCGCGATGATCGTCGCAATCCCCGCGAGGACGGCCAGTAGCACCACCGTGAAACACACGCCGGCGGTTATCCAGCCAAGGAGGCTGGGTCTCTGGCCTGGGCCACCGGAACCCAGCGACAACGAACGCACACCCAGTGCGAACACCGCTGGCAGCCCGGCACCCAGGATCAGGCCTGCCAGCAGGACGTGCCAGGTGCCCTCGAATGCGAGCCAGAGGATCGTCATGCCTTGCTTTCCTCAGTCTGCTCGACATCGATTAGTTCCCCGATCTCAGGGACCAGAGGCCGTGGGGCGGTGGCGTTCTCCACCCACTCGTCGTTGACGTTGCTGTGGTCGACAGAGGATTTCCTGGAGTGCAGGTACATCCACAGCGACGTGGCGACCAGGATCAGGAACACCGCCAGGGCACCTGCCAGCCCACCGATGAGATGCCCCACACCCCACATGACGGCACCCACGAGTGCCGCGGCGGGAAGCGTGATGGCCCACGAGGCCAGCATCCTTCCCGCCACGCGCCAGTTCACCTTGGTCTTTGAACGCCCAAGCCCGCTTCCCAGGATCGACCCGGTGGCCACATGCGTGGTGGACAGAGCGAACCCCATATGGCTGGATGCCAGGATCACCGCCGCCGACGAGGCGTCCGCGGCCATGCCCTGCGGGGCGTTGATCTCGACGAGCCCCTTCCCCAGGGTCCGGATGATCCGCCAGCCTCCGAGATAGGTTCCCAGTGCGATCGCGACAGCGCAGGCCACTTTCACCCAGAACGGAACCGAGTGCAGTTCCGTCCAGCTGCCAGTGGCGATCAGTGCCAGGGTGATCACACCCATGGTCTTCTGGGCGTCATTGGTGCCGTGGGCCAGCGAGATCAGCGACGCCGACCCGACCTGCCCCCACTTGAATCTTTTCTCCCGGCGCCTCTCATCCATCGTGCGTGTGATGGCGAACACCAGCCAGGTGCCGACGCTCGCGACGATAATCGCGACCACCGGAGAGACCAGGGCGGGCAGGATCACCTTCCCGACCACGCCGTCGAGTTTGGATCCGTCACCAACCCAGTTGACTCCGCCAAACCCCAGGCCGGCGATCGTCGCCCCCACGAGGCCGCCGAAAAGAGCGTGCGAGGAGCTCGACGGCAGGCTCCACAACCAGGTCAGGAGGTTCCAGATGATGGCGCCCGCCAGTCCTGACAGGATGATCAGCAGAAGCCCCTCGCCGCCGTCGCCGAGCAGCTCGGGACGCGGTGCCCCGGCGTCATCCTGCAGGTTGACCACCGCATTGGTGACGGTAAGAGCCACTTCAACCGATAGGAACGCCCCGATGAGGTTCAGCAGTGCGGAGAGCATCACAGCGGTCTTGGGTTTCAGCGCCCCCGTGGCGATGGACGGAGCCATGGCATTGCCGGTGTCGTGAAATCCATTGGTGAAATCGAAGGCCAAAGCTGTCACGATCACCAAAGACAGCACGACTAACAGTTCTAGCGGCACAGCACTAGTTTGCAACTTCCAGCGGTGAAACCCGCAATCTGAGTCTCAAACCGCGGATATGTCGCATCATCTCAGGGATCAACTCGCAATACACCGGAAAACTCCTCTGGTTGCGGCCGCACCCAGCCAGCGCTCTCAGTCAGCGGCTGAAGAGCTGGCCTTGGACGGTGTTGATGAACTGGTTCAGGGACGGCGGCAGGTCACGCAGATGCCAGGTCTTAGGCGCGTGATACCAGGCGACATCCGTCGGATCCGGGGTGTCGTCGTCATCAGCTGCGGCCATCGCCTCAAGCCAGCGCTGCCGAGCGCCCAGCACGACGGTGTAGGGCAGCAGACGGGAGATCTCCGCCAGCTCCCGGCCCTTCGGCATCTGGTCGGTCGGGTGCGTAGCCAGGAGTGCCGAGAGCGCCCCCAGAGCCGCCACGAGACGCGTACCCTCTGGGGTGCGGCGGGGCATACGTGGCGCTATCCACAGCAACGCGATCGCCAGGGCCAGCAGCACCAGAGCCACCAGCCCAAACGTGGTGAAGGCCACCAGCGCCGCTCCCGCTGCCACCGCGACGCCAAGCCCCACCCAGCCGCGGACAGCCCATGAGCTGCGGGTGGAGTCCGGGCGGGACTCAAACCAGCCCCGCTCCACGACCTCGTTGTAGAGGGCGTCCTGCACCCCGCCGAGGGCGGGGGCCAGCACCTGGGGAAGCTGTGAGGCAAGGGAGTGACTGCCATCAGGCACCACCGCGTCCAGGAGAAGCGCCTCATAGGGGGCCAGCTCGTCACCTGGATTCTCCAAGCGGCTGAACTGCCAGTCCACCAGGCCGTACTGGGTGTGCTGCAGCTCGGTGATGCGCAGGTGCCCACGGACCGCCAAGTCGATCAGGGTTGCGGTCACGTCGATCGGGTCGACGCGTTCGTCAGCGACGGTGCCCACCAGCCCGGGACGCATGCCCTCGGCAGGCTCGAAGACCGACTCGCCGTCCCCGACCGGACGGAAGGATCCGACAGCTGCCACGTCGCCGGAGAAAGACAGATCCGCCCCGGTGCGGCGATGCAGCCACCACAGCAGCAGCGCACCCACCACGAGGGTGGCCAGCGCCGCACCCGCTGTGGCCAGGTCGATCCTGAAGGCGCGGTCAAGGTTCCACTGCTCATGGACCTCCTCAGTCGGCGCTACCTGCTCCGAGGCGAAACCGACCGTGAAGGTCACCTGCTCCCCGGCGCCCCGGGCGCTGGTCTCGAACATCGGCGTGAGCGAATTGTGGGTGCCTGCGGTGTAGACCTGGCATTTGTCGAGAGCCCCGGGCGGCCCCGCCGTGCAGTCCACCAGCTGGGGAGTTGCTCCCACCTGGAGAGTGCCGGAGGCCTTCTCCGTCGCCACAGACAATCCCTGCAGAGCTCGCCAGGTGAACACGCTCGTCTGCCCGTTGGAGCCGGGCTCACGCCGGGTGGTGCCCGTCACCTGGTAGCTAATCTTCACCGTGGTGGAGGGCTTCATCGAGACCACCGTGTAGTCCCCCTCCACCTTGGTGTCGACGTTCTCGGCGCCAGTCACCTCCATACCGGAGATGTCATAGGTGTAGGAGCGTTCCCGGTCGATGGGTGCCTGATTCGCTATCCGCTGGGTCAGCTCCGCGGGCGGGGTGTCGAATTGGATGGTCTCGGTGACCTTGAGAACGCCGGACTGGTCGAGCTGTCCCTCAAATACATATGACTTGGCTATGGGGTCCTCGGCGTGGGCCTGTGGTGTGCCGGCATAACACAACAGCAGCGTGAACGGGACCAGAAGCAGACGGAACAATCGCACCTTCGGGCTCCTCAAGTTGTCTTTGTCTGCCCTGACGGTATCGCATCGAGCACGCAAGGTCTGGCCGCCGGAGGCCTGTTGCCCCCTCAAGAAGATACTCTGACCAACATGTCGAACCCGATGCAGCCGCAGCCTCCGGCTAACCCGAGCCGCCAAGGCCCTGGCGGCAGCCCTGCTCCGCAGCGAGGTTCGCAGCAACCGGCATCGTGGCAGTGGCCCACAGAGCCTCCCGCCCCACGCCGGCAACAGCCCGCCCCATGGCAGGGGGCACCGGAGGGGGTGGGCGCCAATCCACTCCGGCCAGAGCAGCCCTCTCCAGGGCAGGGAACGCCATCCCAGGCGCAGCAGCCAATCCCCTGGAGACCACCCCAGGCCCTAAAGCCCAGCGCACCGCAGCATCAACCTATCCCTCCGGGGCTTCCCCCGGGGGCGCCACGAAGAGCCGCGGCGCCGCAGCAGCCGTTGCCTGCCCAGCCCTTCCCGCAACCGCAACAACCTGTCTATCCCGGGCAGCCCACAATGAAAGCCCCAGGTCACCTGCCTCAGGCACCTGGGCGGCCTCCTACTGCCTTCACCCCGGCCGGCGCTCCGCCGGCCGGCTTCGCCATGCCCGGGGCACAGCATCCGGGATTCCCGCCAGGTGGATTCGCCCCCTACCCAGGACCCTATGCCGCTCCCGCCCGCAAACGCCCTGTCGGGTTGATGGTCGCGCTGGCGGCAGCCGTCGTGCTGCTGTCCGGGGTGCTCGTGCTTGCGCTGTCCCAGGTAATAGGCCAACACCCCGAGACCACCAGCGCCGGATACCAGAACGAGGACTGGAGTGTGCCACCTGTCAGCTCGGAACCACCGCAGCTACCGACCCCAGAGGACGAGGCAGAAGCCAAGAAGCTCACCCGCCAGAACCGGATCTACGACGTATCGCTGGCATCACCGGTTCGCTGCGATCTGCAACTTCCCCCAGGCGGCGAGATCAACGACGACAAGCTGCAAGAGCACATGGAGGCCTACATAGGCTGCCTGACCCGCGTGTGGGGACCGGCCATCGAGGCGGCAGGCAGCACCGCCTACCAGCCGAAGATCACCGTGTACCCGGCCGGCGAAAAAGTGACGACGGGCTGCGGCAGCACTGACTCCGGGAACGCCTTCTACTGTCCCAGCGACCAACAGCTCTACATCGCCCAGGATGTGTTGAAGGCCCTGTCCGATGACGCCTCCCAGGCGCGCATCGTCTTCGACCTGATCATCGCTCACGAGTTCGGGCACGCCGTGCAGGGACGTACCGGGATTCTGGGCGGTGAACGCTGGCTGGCCGAATCCGCGTCTTCGAAGCAGGAGAAGGCGGAGTTGAGCCGCCGAAGCGAGGTGCAGGCCGACTGCTTCGCCGGCGCAGCCCTGAATTCACTCTCCAGTAGCCTCCAACTCACCGAGACCGACCGAAGCGACATCATGCGCGTCATGTTCGAGATCGGCGACGACCAGTTGGCGGAAAGACACAACGTCAACCCAGACCGGGTCGATGCCCACGGATCGGGCCAGAACCGCAGGATGTGGGCGGAGCGGGGTCTAAAAGCCAAGTCCGTCGAGGACTGCAACACCTTCACGGCCCCGAGCAGCGAGGTGGAATAACCAGTGCTGAACGCTGTGATGACACATCAATACCCCTTCCACACCGTGGTTCGGGGAGCTGCTAGGCCTCTGGGAGGCTACCCTGATGGACGTGGTAGACCCGACGCAGCCATTACCCCCAGGACAGCCGCATCCCCAGCGCCAGGGTTCCGGCCAGCCGGTGAGTCCCTGGGGGGCGCCCAGCAGTCCACGGCGTGCGATGCCCTCACCTGACCCGCAGGTCCCGCCTGGTGTTTTCCAGCCTGCCGGATCCCCGTTGCGTCCCACCTTCTCCCCGGGACCTGCTGGTTTCCAGCCCATGCCACAGGGCTTTCCCGCCCTGCCCCAGCACCCCGGATTCGCCCCTGGCGGATTCTCCCAGTATCCGCCGCCCGGCGGCGCCCCGTCCTGGACGCCCCCGCCCAAACGCCCGGTGGGACTGCTGGTCGCACTCGCTGGAGCCACCACACTCCTGGTGGGGATGCTCATCATGGTCGTTTTCCAGACGCTGAACGGGAACGATCAGCCTCAGACCGTCAGTGTCGAATACCAGAACGAGGACTGGGAGCTGCCCCCTGTCACCTCGAATCCTCCGCCGCTTCCCTTCCCGGAAGATGAGCAGGAGGCCAAAAAAGTGACAGACGCTAACGATCTGTACGACGTCTCTCTGGCCTCACCAGTGCGTTGTGACCTGCCGCTGCTGCAGGGCGGGAAGGTCGCGGACGAGGAGCTCAGCAAACACCTCCAGAACTACATCGGCTGCCTGACCCGGGTCTGGGGTCCCGCCCTGCAGCAGGCGGGTTACAAGGCCTACCAGCCCAAGATCACGGTTTTCCCGGAGGGTGAGACGGTCACCACCGGATGCGGCACGAGCAAGTCCCAGAATGCCTTCTACTGCGGGGCTGACCAGCAGCTCTACATCGCCCAGGACATACTGGACGTCCTGTCCACCGACGTCGACCAGGCCCGTAGCGTCTTCGACCTGATCATCGCCCACGAGTACGGACACGCCATGCAGGGACGCTCCGGGATCCTGGGTGGCAAGCACGTGCTGGAGAGTGATCTCAGCAAGTCCCAGGCGTTGGAGCTCAACCGCCGCAACGAGACCCAGGCCGACTGTTTCGCCGGCGCCGCCATGAGTTCACTGTGGAAGGGGCTCAATCTCACCGACCAGGACCGCGAGGACATCATCAAGACGACTTTCGAGATCGGTGATGATCAGCTTGCCGAACGCCACAACCTGCCAGACACGACCGGGGATCACGGCACCGGCGCGAACCGCAGGCTCTGGCTGGAGCGAGGCCTGGGAGCCCAAACGCTCAGCTCCTGCAACACCTACACAGCCCCCAGCGGCGAAGTCGAATAGATCCCGTTCCTGGCTCGGTTACTCCACCATGGCGATGGCGATGGCAGCGACCCCCTCGCCGCGTCCGGTGAGGCCGAGGCCATCCGTGGTGGTCGCAGACACCGACACCGGCGCACCCAGCGCCTCCGAGAGCACCTGCTGCGCCTCGGCGCGGCGTGCTGCCAGCCGCGGCCTGTTGCCGATCACCTGGACGCTGACGTTGCATATCCTGAAACCGGCATCCCGGACCAGGCGGGCGGTCTCGGTGAGGAAGGCGACTCCAGAGGCTCCCCGCCATTCGGGACGGCTGATGCCAAAGTTCGATCCGATATCACCCAGCCCGGCTGCGGACAGCAGCGCATCAACCATGGCGTGGGCAGCCACATCGCCGTCGGAGTGGCCCGCCAGCCCAGCCGGCTCGTCAGGAAAGCGCAGCCCCGCCACCCGCATGGGCACCCCGGTTTCCAGACGGTGCACGTCGGTTCCGATACCAGCTCTCACGACGTTTGCCTCCCCGACAGAACGCCCTGCGCCAACGCCAGGTCGAGGGGCTCGGTGATTTTCAAGGCGTCGTGGTGTCCCAGCACCAGCTCCACCTTGTTCCCCAGGACCTCCATCACGGCGGCGTCATCAGTCGCCGCGAGTCCCTGTGCCGCGGCCTCCTCGTGGGCGGCCAGCAGGGCCCCGAGCCGGAATCCCTGAGGAGTCTGGACAGCACGCAGCCGGTCGCGGTCGACGACCTGGGAATCGGTCTCCCCAACTTCCCGTATGGTGTCGTGCACGGGGACGACGGGAATCACGGCCACGGCTCCCTCCAGGACCGCACTGGCCACGCGGCGGACCACGCTCGGCGGCACCAGCGGACGGGCGGCATCATGCACCAAGACCACGCTGCTGGCCGGGCACATCCTCGCCAGGGCCTTCAGGCCGAGGCGGACAGAATCCTGCCGCTGCGGACCACCGACCACGCAGCTCACACCGGGCAGGCCTGAGAGAGCTGCGGCGAACTCTGCCTCGGTCCCGGACGGGATGGTCACGACAACCTTCTTGGCACCGCCTTCGATCATTGCGCTGACGCTGCGGCGCACCAGGCTGACACCGCCGAGCTCCACCAGGGCCTTCGGCAGCCCGGCGCCAAGACGGGAACCAGAACCGGCCGCCACCACCAAGGCGACGACCGGCTCTGCCATACTACGATTCAACGCTTCACGAGGCGAGAACCTCGTCGAGCATAATCTCAGCGCGGTCCTCAGCGACATCTTCCGCAAGGGCCAGCTCAGCCACCAGGATGGCGCGGGCCTTGGCGAGCATCCGCTTCTCCCCCGCGGACAGCCCCTTGTCACGGTCGCGACGCCACAGGTCGCGCACCACCTCGGACACCTTGATGACGTTTCCCGAGTGCAGCTTCTCAAGATTTGCCTTGTAACGACGAGACCAGTTGGTGGGCTCCTCCGTGTGCTCAGCGCGCAGCACCTGGAATACGCGCTCCAAGCCATCGGCGTCGACCACGTCGCGCACGCCGACGAGATCCAGGTTGCAGGCAGGAACTCGCACTACGAGGTCATTCTGACCTATGATGCGCAACACAAGGTAGAGCTTGTCCTCTCCCTTGATCTGCCGGGTCTCTATGTCTTCGATGACAGCCGCCCCGTGATTCGGGTAGACCACCGTCTCTCCGACCGTAAAAGTCATGTCTTGTAGGCCCCTTTCCGAAGGGAATTCTACCATGGCGCAGACCATCGCCCCCGGGAAAGCTTCTGAACCCTTCCGCCAGCGCGGCCCAGATCAGCCCTGGAACTTGTACCCCAGGCCGCGCACGGTGATGACACGCGCGGGGTTGGAGGGGTCGCGTTCGATCTTGCTCCGCAGGCGCTTGATGTGGACATCGAGGGTCTTGGTGTCGCCCACATAGTCGCTGCCCCAGATGCGGTCGATGATCTGGCCTCGGGTTATGACGTGTCCCGCGTTGCGCAGCAGCAGCTCAAGCAGTTCGAACTCGCGCAGCGCCAGCCTCACCTCCTGCCCATCGACGTCCACCTGGTGGCGCTCCACATCGATACGCACCCCGTCCGCCTCGATGACGCCGACGGTGAGTGCCAGGTCTTGACCCCGCCTCAGGATGGCACGGATCCGTGCCACCAGCTCGCGATGGGAGAACGGCTTAGTCACATAATCGTCGGCGCCGATCTCAAGCCCCACAACCTTGTCCGTCTCGGAATCACGCGCGGAGACCATGATGATCGCGACGTTGCCGCGAGTACGCAACTGACGGCACACCTCGGTTCCCGGCATGCCGGGAAGCATCAGGTCCAGCAGCACCAAGTCGGCCCCGTTGCGCTCATACTCAGCGATGCCAGCCTCCCCGTCGGGTTCCGCGACTACGTCGAAACCCTCCTTGCGGAGCATAAAGGTGAGTGCCTCACGGTAGGACTCCTCGTCCTCGATGATCAGGATCCTGGTCATCCCTCATCCCTCCGGATCTCATCACCTATGGGCCCCTCCAAGTGAGCCGGAAGCCGCAACGTGAAGGTAGACCCCTGACGGGGCCGCGACCACACTCTAACGCTCCCCTGGTGGGCCAGGGCGATATGCCTAACGATCGACAGCCCCAGACCAGTGCCCCCACTCTCCCGGGAACGCCCGTAGTCAACCCGGTAGAAACGCTCGAAGATGCGTTCCTGATCTTCCAGCGAGATGCCGATTCCATTGTCGGTGACCTTGATCTCCACCCAGTCGGCATCCTCGTCATGCACCTGGGCCACGGCCACCGCCACCCGTGCATTCTCGTCGGAGTAGTTGATGGCGTTCTGCACGAGGTTGACGACCGCGTCCATCAGCTGCCAGCGATCCCCCAGCACCCAGGCGGGAGGCATGGCCGTGCGGATGAGGCTCACCCCGCGGCCCTCGGCAGAAGCCCGGGTCCGGGCGACTGCCTCGTCGACGATCTCCTCCACATCCACCACCTCACGGCTGAGCATCGGGTCCGAGGACTGGAGCCGGGAGAGCTCGATGATCTGGCTGACGAGCTCCCCCAGCCGGGCTGACTCGCGTTGCAGCCGCCGGGTGAAATGACTCACCTGCTCTGGGTCACCGGCAGCTGCCTCGATGGTCTCGGCAAGGATGCCGATGGCTCCGATTGGGGTCTTCAGCTCATGGGAGATGTTGGCGACGAAGTCACGCCGCACCGCATCCATGCGCCGGACAGCGGTCTCGTCCTCAGCCATGACGAGCACCAGACCTCCGTGAAGTGGCAGCACCCGGCTGGCAAGATGCGCCGTCTCGGCTCCGGGAAGCTGCTCCAGCACGACCGCCGTCCCTGACCGCCGCGCCTGGCGTACACGCTCCAGCAATCCGGGGAAACCCACCCGGGTGCCCCGGGTCAGGCCCATCGCAGCCCCAGCCCCATTGACTTTTAGCACCTCGTCATGGTCACCAACCAGCAGCCCGCCTATCGGGAGCGCCTCGACGACGTCCTCCAGATCGGCGCGGATGCCCTGGAAGACGGACTGCCCCGGATCCTGACGCCCGGCCTGAGCACCCCGCCCAAGAAACCCCATGACGTGCGCGATCACGAGCGCCAGCACGGCACCCGCTGCTGCGGAGAGGACAAAGAACATGTTCCACCCAATCTTAGAGATCCCCGACGACCAAGTTCGGGGGATCTAGGCCTCTTCCCCGGCCTGCGGATCATCGTCAAACCACGGCTGTGGTGCGCCCCACTTAGCTGAAACCTTGCCATGGCAGCACCGGGATGCCGCGTGCTTCACCACCGGTCCACCGGCGCAATCGCATCACTCGGACGCAGCCTTTTAAGCTCGTCCCCTGTGGCCGGTAAACAATGCTGGCGACTAGACTGCGGCTTCAAGGTTCTCATCCTGAAGGGCGGAATCACGGCATGCGCGCCAGCTACCACGAGGAACTCAATGGCTTGCTCGACAGCCTCCAGCACATGGCTGTCCTGGTCGAGGCGGCTGTGAGCGAGGCGTCATCCTCCCTGCTCAATCCCGATCTGGCCCGCGCTGAGGCTGTCATATCGAACGACGCCCAGCTCGATGACATGCATGAGGAGCTGGAGTATCGCTGCCTGTCCCTGCTGGCCCTCCAGGCCCCCGTGGCGGGCGAGTTGCGCACGATAGTCTCCGCGATCCGGGTGGTCTTCGAGCTGGCGCGGATGGGTGACCTGGCCGCCCACGTTGCCAAGATCGCACGGCTGCGATTCCCCGATTCGGCGGTGCCGGAATCGCTGCGAGACAACTTCTCCCGTATGTCGGAGGTGTGCCTGGCCATGATCAGGCTGGCCAACCAGTCTTTGAAGGACCGCGACGCCGTCGCCGCCCTGCGCATGGCCGAGATCGACCACGAGATGGACCACCTGCGACGCGACCACTTCGGGGTGCTGCTGGGTGAGAATTGGTCGGGCTCGGTGGAGCAGGCCATTGATGTGGCGTTGCTGGGACGGTATTTCGAAAGATTCGCTGATCACGCTGTCGCCGTGGCACGGCGTGTCATCTACATCATCACCGGTCAATTCCCGGAAGGTGAGGAGTGGCCCAACGCCTAAGGCATTCCAAGGGCCGTTCTATTCCACGGTGTCATCAGGTCTAGAATTTAATTGAAGTTTACTCGAATCCGGGTTTTGTTGATGAAAGGGATGTCCATGACGCTGTTCAGCCGTCGCAGCATACTGATGGGTACCTTGGCCGCCATGGCAGTCGGCCTGGGTGCCTGTGGCTCACCCAGGCAGACTGAGTCGTCACAGAGTCCCACCCCCAGCCCGTCAGGAAGTCCATCGCCAAGCGCTTCGCCCACGCCCGTGGAGAGCCCATCACCGAGCCCGTCGCCGTCACCATCCCAGTCCCCTTCCCCCTCACCATCTCCGGACGGGACGTCGGACGCGTTAATGCCAGGCACCAGCCACGGCCAGGCCGCCGCCGAGTATGCCTACCCAGCCCAGAAGGTCCAGGCGTGGATGAAAGACCCCAGCTCCGCCCCGGAGAAGATCGTCTTCCTCACCTTCGATGACGGACCCAATCACAGCAACTCGGTGAAGATCCTGGACGTGCTGAAGGAGCACGGAGCCCACGGCACCTTCTTCGTCATCGGAAAGAACGTCCATTCCGCTCCAGAGACACTGAAGCGCGAGATCCAGGAAGGCCACTCCGTGGCCATGCACAGCTACACGCACGACTACAAGAAGCTCTATCCCGGCCGCTCGGGAAACGTCGATGTCATCAAGAAGGAGTACGACAAGACAAAAGAGGCACTCCAGGAGGTCCTCGGGTCCGACTTCAAGACCCATGCTTGGCGCTACCCGGGCGGGCATGCGAGCTGGCACAACCTGGGCCCGGCCGATGAGGCTCTGGAGTCAGACGAGGTGTACTGGATCGACTGGAACACGCTCACCGGTGACGCCGAACCTGAGAAACGCCGCCCGAAGGACGCCGCCGGCATGGTGAAGATGGCGACGAGCGCGATCAAAGAGGGGGTGAAGGTCTCCGTGATGCTCGCCCACGATGCCGAGGGCAAGGACCTGACGGTCGAAGCGATGCCAGAGATCATCGCGGCCTACAAGGATGCGGGATACAAGTTCGGGATCATTGCCTGAAACCTGTGCGCAGGGCCATGGGCATCGGCTCTGCCGCCTTGTAGGCTGACGCCATGACCGGAAAGCTGATCCTGCTCCGCCACGGCGAGAGCGAATGGAACGCAAAGAACCTGTTCACCGGTTGGGTGGACGTCGACATCAACGAGAAGGGTGAGACCGAGGCCCGGAAAGCGGCGGAACTGCTGGCCTCGGAGGGGCTGCTGCCGACGGTGCTGCACACGTCGTTGC
>ERZ773068.159-NODE-159-length-37093-cov-4.733571_pt1 | contig 37093 bp, 52 predicted proteins | sample MGYA00580620_ERZ773068 | MGnify/ENA primary metagenome ERZ773068 (study PRJEB29015, sample SAMEA2737983) | human oral metagenome | biome: human oral; feature: human-associated habitat; material: dental | place: China | collected 2101 ... | reverse complement strand
CAAAACCTTACAAGAGTTGTATCATAAAATCTATCAGGAAACCCCATCTACATTCTCACAAGAACGTGATCACAATTGTATCACAGATTACCAATATTGCAAACCAGTTAATGATTTTGAAGATGATTTTGAGGATTATTATCTAACAAAGCAAATAGATGTTGATCCAGAAAACGCTGTAATTCTCAGTAAATCATAATATCCTAAAATAGAAAGGAAACATCCATCAATGTATGTATCAAAACTAAACCCTTTCAAAACCTTACACGATGTTAAGAAAGTAAACTTTCAACTTCACACAACCTATTCAAAGACAAAAATTCTTAAGTTGTTTACAGAACAGTCAAAAGTTTCTACATCAAAAACAATTGTCATTCTAAATGTCACTACATCCCAAAGAATTGCATCTAAATTAACAACTGAAACAATTCAATATGTAAAATCTAAACTTCCATTTGACATCATTTTGAATTGGGATATGCTATCTAAAAATGATCTTGAAAAAGTACAGCAACGAATCATTCAAGTTGAAACGATTGCTCAACTAAAGACTCAGTTTGACAAGACTCATGTGAAAGCTATTCCATATAAATCCGCAAAGACTGCTCCAACATTTAAAACAGTACCTTACACAACATCACCCATTAATATTCGTTCACTTTTATTTAAAGAAGTTGCTAAGTATGATGAAATCCAATCTGGTCTAACGTCCATCACAGATCCAAATAAAATGACATTAGATGTAGCATTTCAGCGAAATTTGGTCTGGACCCTAGAGCAAAAACAAAATCTCATTCTTAGTATTTTGCAGCAAATGCCTATTGGTATGTTTTATATCAATGAATCTTTTAATAATCCAAATATTGATGTTGTCTTATATGATGGGAAACAACGATTTGATGCCATCAAAGGCTTCCTATATGGTGAATTTCCCATCACCATTGATAGTCAAGATTATTATTGGTATGATTTGAAAGATGATGATATAGCAACCATTCTATCCACATCTATTTCCATCAACACAACCAATTTTGATTCAGAAGTAGATCTTATCAACTATTATCTACTCATTAACCAATCAGGACGCTCCCATACTAAGGGAGATATTCAAATTGCTCTAGATGAACTAGAACGTCTTAAAACTAATGAGAACAATGACTAGAAAGGTAACATTAACTAATGTACTCTTATCTAAAATTTAATTTTGAGTTAGGTTATGGTACAGGATTGCCAGTTATTATCATGGTCACTAATGACATAAAATCAGAAATGATAGAATATTTCAAAAAAGATTTTTCTGATGATGACTATGTGGCATTTGATGAAAATTATGTATCCCTTAATTCAATTATTCAATCAGCTGAGTTTTTCAACACAACTGAAGCCATTCCTCATGACTTGGATCAATCAGCCTATATTATCCATTGTATCTTAACATATCTAAAAGAACCATATAGATTTAACCTTGAACCAACCCCATCAAAAATCTCAACACTAAGTCACACCTTATCCAAAAAGGATCAAGCCGTTGAAGATTTCATCAAAAGTGTCCAACCATTTTTAGAAAAAGAACAACTAGATCCTAATTATACATCTGACAAGGTTTTAACTCGATTAGGTCAAGACCCTCGTTATTTTTCTAGCCTTGAAGATTTGGTAACATCTGCACAACTATTTGGTATTTGTCCAAGATGTGATAGTGTAAGGCTTGAAGATGGTTGTTTAACGTGTCAAAGTTATGGTGATGAGTGATGAGTGAAATAATAACTAGAAAGGATTTAACCTATGACACTTGTTAAAGAATTAGCTAAAATAGAAGACGAATTGAAAAAGAAAGACCAATTCAAAGAAAAATTGTCTACTTACATCAATTCTTCTACAATTAAACCAATTATCAAAAAGTCTATTTCAAATGATATTTACATCAATGAATCTATTCTTGACACAACGGTAAACAAAACAATTGAATTTCATGTTACAGATAGTTCTCAATTTTCAGGACTAGATTCCTGTGAAATTTCAATTTTTGAAAAAGAATATTCAAATCATGAATCATACGAACTTTGTAGCATCAGATTAAAACCTGTTGAAAATCAACTTACTAAACCAACTCATGATTTTGAAGTTATTATTCTACACATGGATGACCAAAAATTGACATATGATGATGTTTACACATATATTAAAAATGCAGTTGGTATTGAAGATGAGAGTGAAAGTTGAGGTAACCTATGACTCTACCATCTATTCAAGATTGGATTCAATCAGACTACTTCAAATCTCATAACAAACCCACCACCAACCCCAATAGTCTAGATAATACACTTAATTATAACCCACAATGGTATCATTTACCCACTGATATTCGTAAATACTCACCATCTATTCAAGATATGAAGAAACCAAATGAGTTGCAATCTTATCATGAATTTGAGCAATATTGTAAAAGATTACTCACTGAGTTACGTCAAAATAAAGTATTAGAACAAAACCCATTTATTCAAACGTCATTTATGTTTGATGAATTTTGTAATCTAACAAAAACCGATTCTGAAAAATTACTGGAACACTATCTAAATTATATAAAGAGAGGTGATTTACAATGACTTTAACTATGGATGATCTATTATCACCTGGATTTATAATAACATATGTCTTAGGTTTCATATTCTTAATTCTAATTGCCAGATTCCTATGTAATTCATTTTCAGAATATTGGGAGAAGTTCATCCTACCAAGTTTATTGTTACTTGGTGTATTAACACTTGGGATCATGGTATGTTATGTAACATATAATCACTACAGTAATCAGCAAATATCAGAACAATTTGATATAAAAGAAACAATTAAAGGAAAAAATTAAATGCTAGACCATATTAAATTCGTAACAAATGCACTTGCAATACTTTTTACCATTGTAACTATTATCACATATGTACTATTTAGAAAAAATCGTTATGAAAAAGGTAGTGAGGACTTATTTAAAGTAGTATATGTAATGCTAATTACATCAACTGTTATGATTTATATATCCATTATACTATTATATTTTTAGAAAAGGGTGACACTAATGAATCAACCACAATTTGAACCATTATCTCAACCCCTAGTTGATCTAATTGATGAAATTTTAGCAAAAGAAGATGCTAAAGATCTCAAAGACATCTTTCTACAAACAGCTATCTTCAATGAAATAATCGCTTTTGAATTAGGTCGATCTGATAATCATGTTCTAAATGAATTAACTCGTATCTATAAACATGAACCACATAGGTTGATGTATCATTTTGCAACATACTATCATAAAAATACATTGTAGTTGTTAGAAAGGACACCATATGTCACCATATGTCAACACATGCTCACATTGGTTTCATTTTAGGAAATGAAATCACTTATATTTATAACAATTATGATGGTGACCCAAAACGTGTAGGTAAAACTCTTGAAAAATATTACAACACCCCTGAAAAGGTTAAAGAATTGATCTCATTAGGTGATATTTCTCAACTACGACCTAGATTGACACCTAACCTTGATGAACAACACTCATTTTCAAAACCTATTCCAAATGTAACCGTTGTTTACCATCGTGACCGAGGTGAAGATTGGGAAGATGTTCAACCAAAACAAGTACCGTTTGATAAATTTGATCGATTTGCATGGGAAGATTACAATTATTTGTTCAATCTAAATCAAGAACCATATCGAAATATTCAACCAAACCAATGGGGTTGTTTCAAACCATAATTGAAAGGATACGATATGCTATCAACACTTATACCATTTATCATCATTTCAGCTATCTATTTTATTAGTATTGGTGTGATAATAAAAGTAAAATCAGACTCAGATGATTCATCAACTGATCAACTAGTATTTCTAATGATTTTATCCACTGTTTTATACATTATAGCGATTATAACGTTCATAACTGACTTATTATACATTTTTTAATAATTGTTACCATAACTCAACACCACTTTTACAATTTGTAACACTTTTGTAACCCATAACCATTTGAAATGTGTTATACTACTAATCTCTTGGTTGGGATGACAGCCATTAAGGTTCCAAACCATCATCCAAAATAAATTAAATTTTCTTATTATGAAAGGGGTCTCCCTGATAACACAATCCCTGAAAGTGAATGGATTCATAGTATCTATGTTGAACTTCACCATCCATATTGTCACTGTCTTGGAAACCAGAGTAACTTAATACATGTTTAATAAACTCAAAGCATCTGTCGCTGTTCTTGCACCTGCTGCAATTCTTTTTGCACAAAACGTATCTGCTGATCAAGTATCCAACACTTACACTATTAAAGCAGGTGACACTCTTAGCCAAATTGCTCAAGATCACTTTGGATCAGTTGACTATGCTGATGAGATTGCATACGTAAATGGAATCACAAATATTGACCTCATCTTTGCAGGTGAAACATTGAACCTTGATGGTGTTAAAGAAGCTAAAGTACCAAGTGACTATCATGTTGAGGGTCTTGAAACTCAAACTCAAGTAACAACTGCTTCAACATCTAGTTATCAATATGCAACTGGTGCAACTTATCAAGCTCCTCAAGCAGCTGTAACTCAAGATTACTCGGGTTATGGTACTGGCTCAGTTGTTCTGTCAAATGGTAACACTGCAGGTGAAGTTGGTTCATATGCTGCGGCTCAAATGGCTGCTCGTACAGGCGTTCCAGCATCAACTTGGGAACATATCATTGCACGTGAATCAAATGGTCAAGTAAATGCCTATAACCCATCTGGTGCATCAGGTCTATTCCAAACAATGCCAGGTTGGGGTTCAACTGCTACAGTTGAAGACCAAATCAATGCTGCAACCAATGCTTACAACGCTCAAGGTCTGTCAGCTTGGGGTTATTAAGATAATTAATAACAATTTATTATAAAAATAGAAGTGTTTTAAACACTTCTATTTATTTTAATTTAATCACAAAGGAGACCAATCATGTTTATTTATGCTACTTGTGTAGAACGTGAAGTCACTGTTAATCCAGTTAAAAATGTTGAAGAAGCAGTTATTAAAATGATTGAACAAATCTACAAAGATTATTCAATGCAAACAGATATTATTTACACATCTGAATCAATCGTTGATTATTTAGAATCAGATGATCATGAATATGAATCAGAAAACCTCATGTTTTTACAAGACCTTTATCAAAAATTGAAAAATGGTGAATCACTTGAAAAACTTGTATCTGAATCAGCTGATCAAGAATTGGTCATTCGTCATGATGACGACCCACTTTGGGAAGTATTTATTCGATTTGATGATAAAAAGAAACTTATTGCTCAAGCATATTCTAATGTAAACAATGATTATATGTATGATGCTGTTCTAGAATATGTAGATGAAGTGATTTAAACAAAGGAGCCAACCAATGTTTATTTTCTCAACATCTATAGCTCGTGATATGGATATTCGTCATGTTAAAACTGCTGAAGAAGCTGTCATTGAAATGATTGAAAATATCTATAGTGATTATGAATTAGATCATGACGTTATTTATACAACTGAATCCATTCAAGACTATTTGTTAGCACATGATGAAAATAGTTCTGAAGATAAAGATCTTATGCATTTACAAGACCTTTATTTAAAATTGAAAAATGGTGAATCTTTACAAAAACTTCTAACAGAATTAGCTGATCAAATGTTACTCATCCGTCATTGTTATGATCCATATTGGGAAGTATCTGTTGAATTTGATGAAAATAAGAAAATTACAGTTGAAGCTTTCTCTAATGTGGATAATGTTTTCCAATATGATGCCATTTTAAAATGGATTGAAGACGAAAAATAAGAGTATCTACTTAGATACTCTTTTTCTCTTAACCTTGGACATAGTACCAACCAGTTTTGTAATATACAATACCACTAAATGTGTCAATCATTACATTACGTTGGTAGGTTCTATTCCCAATACGTTTATAATATAAAGTGTGGTAGTAGCGACCAATAGCTTGAACAGGTTCTGATTTTGCTTGAGCTGCCCCAATGGCACCAAGTGTTCCACCGAGACTAGCTGCTAATGCTGTACCAACCATAAATTTTGTAAGTTTAGACTTCATATTCATGGGCAATAATAACCTCAATTTCTATAAAATTTATTCTATTGTCATTGACAATTATTATTATACCATAGTTGAAAGCGATTTGCAAGATAATTTAGTTTCAAAATCAAATTATTTTTCTTAACATTATTCAATTAAATTAGAAAAGGAATAACTAAAATATGACTCAAAAAATTCGTGGATTTGAATTGGTTAAAGGTGAAACCAATCTTGATCTACTTCCAAAACGTTCAACTCAACATTCAGCAGGATATGATTTTGTAGCTGCTGAAACAATTACAATTGATCCAGGTGCTATTAAACTCGTGCCAACCAATGTCAAAGCTTATATGCAAGAGGGCGAGGTATTGTACCTATATGACCGTTCTTCTAACCCTCGCAAACGTGGTATTGTTCTATCTAACTCTGTTGGTGTTATTGACAAAGATTACTATGGTAATCCTGACAATGATGGAAACATTCATGCTCAATTCACCAACATCACCAATGATGTTGTTACTATTGAAAAAGGAACCGCTATGATGCAAGGTGTATTTATGCCGTTCCTGTTAGCTGATGATGATAATGCATCAGGTGTACGTGTAGGTGGTTTTGGTTCAACAGACCAATAATCACCCAACACCACCACTGTATTTTTATATCTAATCTTTTTGAAAGAATGAGGTAACTTTATGTGTGATAACACTGAATATTTCATTAATACCATGTATGGTATTTTGCTTCCTGCATCATCCACATGGTATGATAAAGTGGTGAAGAATTTGAAACAACTACACCCAGATGTTGCTGAAAATTTTACCATTCGTTACTGTGATGGTGATTCATTATTTGAAGAATATGACTTCCTAGATCATCTGGAATATGAAAAATTAGAATATGTAACACCACTCCAAGATGTTCGTAATTTAGCACTTCATAATTTGAAGGATGATTACTATAATTTCACGAATGAAGATGGTTTGATTTTATATGGTAATCACATCATCCCAAGTCTCTTGCAACATCCATTTAAGTCTGTAGATGAAGCCGTTGATTATTATAAGACAGCATTCAAACATATTCTTCCAGACAATTTTGACATTAAAGATTTACTTGGTCAAATTGAATTTCTGAGATATTCATAAAATAATCCAACATTTGAGATTGACACTTGTATTATTCTTTGATAAAATAATGATATCAAAATTATTAATTCATAAAGGATGATATAAATGAAAAAATATCTATATTCTACGATGATTCTTGCAACAATTGCAGGACCACTCACTAATGTTGCCACAGTTACTGCTGATGATGTTCAATCTAAAGCACCTGCTATTGGTCCAGTTGTTGCACCAACAGTAGAAAAATCTGAATTGGAAAAAGCTATTACAGATCGTGATACTGCATCAACAGCTTATGTTGATGCTGTAGCACAACGTGTTATTGCTGAACAAAAACGTGATGCTGCTAAAAAAGTTAAAGATGAAGCTGATTCTGCTAAGAAAGGTGCTGAAGCTATCAAAGCAAATGCACAAAAGGCTATCAGTGATGCTCAAGCTGCAAAATCAAAAGCTGAATCTGATAAAGTTGCTGCTCAAAAGGTAGTAGATGCATCTGAAAAACGAATTGCCAACCTTGGAAATATTCGTGAAATTGCACAAACTAAATATGATGCTGTATCTAAATCACTTGATGAAGCAACAAAAGAACAAACTGCTATTGAAGATACAATTGCTAAATTGAAAGCTGAGATTCCAACTAAAGAAGCTGAAATCAAAGCCGCTAAAGAAGCAAAAGTAGATCCAACAGCTGACTTAAAACGATTCAAGAAATTGTTGGTTGCTGCTCAAGATGATTTGAAAGCAGCTAAAGCTGAAAACAATGTGTCAGCTATTTCTCAAGCAGAGGGTAACGTAAAAACATTTACAGTTGCAGTTAAGAATGAGCAAGATAAGATTGACGCTCAAGATGCTATCATTAAGAAAGCTGAAGATCGTATTAAAGCTATCAATGAAGCCTTGACTAATGAGCATGAACCTGCTCTCAAGAAAGCTAAAGAAAAAGTAGCGAAGTTTAAAGCTGCAAAAGATGAACAAGCAAAAGCTCTAGCTGATAATGATGCTTTGATTGCTACAGAAAATGATAAAATTTCTAAAGCAAAATCAACTATCTCAGCAGCTGATCAAACTATTGCAAGTTCAAACAAAACCATTGCAGATTCTAACACAACTTTAGCTGCAAATGAGCCAATCTTGACAGAAGCTACTAAGAAAGCTGCTGAAGCAAATGCCGCTCATGATAAAGCTGTTCAAGAATACAATGCTGCTAATGACAAAGTTGAATCTACTCAAAAAGTATTCAAAGAAAAACAAGCAGCCGTTGCAAAACTTCAAGGTGTCAAAGCTGATGAAAAGAAAGATGAAACTACACAAAGTGCATCTACTGCTCCATCAACCACAACATCATCTGCTGCAGCTCCTGCATTGAGTTCAGAAACTTCAACTGCAAGTTCAGCTACTTCTGCTGACTCAACAGCTTCTACAGCGACTTCAAGTGAAGTGAAGAAAGACGAGCCTGTAGCACCAGTTGCTGATGTTGAAACAACTCCATCTACTGACGTAAAAGTTGAAGATACTAAACCATCTGAATCAACTAAAGAAGAACCAAAAGCTTCTGAAGATGTGAAGAAAGATGAAACAGTTTCTACAACTAAAGACAAAGAAACTAAATCATCTACAACGACTGATACTAAGAAAGTTGAAGTGAAGCCATCTACATCATCTGATGTCAAGAAAGATGAAACAAAACCATCTGAAGATGGAACTAAATCAACAAAAACTGTTGAAAATGCTCCAACTCAATCTTCAACTCAACCATCTACTACTCAGTCTAGCACACAACAATCCAATGTTCAACAAGGACAAGGTAGTGCAGGTGGTAATGCTAAGGCACTTCCTAACACTGGACAAAAACAATCCAATGTTCCAACTATCTTAGGATTTGGACTCTTGTCAACATTAGCTGCAGGACTTGTAGCATTCCGTAAAAAGATTTTCACTAAATAATCTTTAATCAAGATAAAGCCATGTTGTAAGTTTACAATATGGTTTTATTATTGTATTAATGAAAGGATCACAACCATGTATGATCATGATTTTCTAATTGAACATTTATCTATAAATTTGAAAAATGCTTATAATAAGAGTTTATGTATTCCAGGTTATACTATTTCAAAAGTACGAGCATATGCTGATATTTATGACTATGACCTTGTATTGAATGAAACCAATGAGCCTATCTACTATGACCATGAAGAAGTTCTGACCATTCATTATAATGCTGAAGATCAACATTATTATATCTATGTTGATGCAAACTATTTTAAATTGAATCAACCTCTCAAATTAAACCAAGCTCAGTTTAATATCCTATTCCCAGACTATAAACATCAATAGAAAGGACATTCGCCATGTCACAAGAAAAAACATTTTTAAAATATTTTGAAATCCAAACCATTGACCCTAATAATGAACCCATTGTTCAAAAACTGCAAGAACTGGTTCAATCTGACGACTTGCGTCTAACCAAACATGCACTAACGGAACTACTTGGTAGTGTGAACCAAGTTCGATATGATGTCAATGAAGATTCATATGATGATTTCTTCTAATATCTAATAGAAAGGAAAATTCATATGATTATTCTAAACGACACTTATACAAAAGGTCAAATTCAAAGTCTTATTGGTACATGGTTGGATAATGATGTCACAAACAGCCTTATTGATGAAACAGATATTCGTAGTATCAATATCTTATTTGACTCAACAACATCTGGGGCTATTTTCATCAATACTCATTTAGGTCCAAATCACACCTACCAATTCATGCCAATGTCTAAACTTGGATCCACAGATTTAGAACAAATTGACTATCATAGTTGTGTGTATCTAGACGACCAAGATACCATGGGTCTAATGATTTATCAATAACATTAAAAATCGCTTAGAATCATTCTAAGCGATTTTCTTTTGTTTAGTTCGTTGATCCATAGCAATTTTATTAGCTTCTTTGACAATATTTCTCATATGTTCTAATACTTCATCAGGTGCTTTACTATTGTGATGACCATATACTTGTCGAAGTTGATAAATACGAGGTTCCTTTGTCTTATATACCTTATTTGGATACGTAATCTCAATAGTATAAGGTTTACCATCATATTCTAAATGATAAATGCAAGAATAACCTTTATCAACAGACCAAACATAACTACCCACACAATGATTCATATTGTACCCCTCAAGCCCTAATTTCGTTGAGGTATCCAATAAGTCCATCTTTAGTTTAGAACGTCGTACAGCTAGTTTTACAGGCTGCCACTGTTCTGTTTTAAGTACACTAAAGGTTATATTATTACTACGTAATTGTTTTAATCGTGATTTATAAGATAATTCATCATGATAACGAAGCAACCCTTTAAATCCAGTTGCACGGACCTCAATCTTTTTACGCAATGTTTTGCTCATTAAAATAATATCATGAACGGTATTCCTAAAATCTTCTTTATCTGCATCATTATTGGTAGGTAATATGATTTTATCATATAAATACATAGTATAAAGATAAGACCAATCCATATCTGTTACATAACTATGCCAATACGACTCATCATCTAAATAATTTTTCACAACAGTGTTCCGATTATTTCGATACCAGTTAACAAACTTTCGAAATTCCGTATCAGATAATTTAGGTTGAGCTGTTCGTAAAAAATTCAACTCAATAAAAGTAAATTTATTCATATTTGTCACAGCTGTAACTTTTGACATCGTTTTCCACTTGTTTAGAATGATTTCATTTCGATTGGAACCTAAACTAAAGATATCACCATATGATAATGAAACTTTAGCTGAACGTTGTACATAATATGGATAGGATTTATAAAATCGCTCTATTTCATGTTTAAAATCACAATGAATTTGAAACTCAGGTAAATCTAACAGTAATGAATGTTCAAATGGTAGACCATCTAGATCATGTGCTAATGACAATGGTACATACCGTCCTTTGAATTGCTGTAAAATATCACCAGTGTTAAACCAAATCAATCGATCATTCAGCATTCGTTTCCAATGCATATTAACATAAGAAGACTTGGACTCAAATGGCATGTGATAAACAAACCGTATTAAATTAAGAATCGTTATGGAAAGATAATCATCCATGACTTTAATGGTAATTTGCAATAATGTATCAAATTTATTATCAACATTAATGCTAACAGATGAGACATTCTGACCCTCAAACAACGTATCTAATTGATGTTTTACCTGATGCACATGTTTATCCATATACTCACTTAATTCATAACCTGTTAGGAATTTATTATCCGTTTTTGAAAAATAAAATACATGCATATCTTCTTCAGGTCTTGAACCATATAAACCAACATCTTTCAATCGATTCAATTTATAATGTGATTCAATATACGAATCAGATATATGCATTTTTGATTGAATATGTTCTAGAATCGTATTTCTATTTAAAACCTTATTTGTCATTAGTCCATTCCTTAATTATAAATTTTACAATTATTTGTAGTTTTATATACATTATAACATAAAATTGCTCTTTTGCAAAATCTATATTATAATGAATATAAGATTTACAAAATCTTATATAATAAAATCAGAAAGGTTTGATCATATGATTTCACCTGCTTATTACAAGCAATATTTAAACAAACGTGTACGTTTTGAACACCCTAATCTCGCAACATCTTCTTGTGGAAAAGTTTGCCGAATAACAGCGTTCAATCAATTATATGTTTATGACTTTTCTACAAAAAGTTATTATCTTGTTGATCCAAGTAGAGATAGGATTAAACTTTTCAAAAGTTCTGAAGATACTATTCTTGGTGCAAGATAACCCCAACATCATCTGCACCCCAACCAACTGCTTTTTAGAAAGGAAACTACTATGTCACTTATTTACAAATTAACCTTTGAAAACAATTTATCCTATATCCCAACGTATATGTTGTGGACAGAAGATTTGAAAACGCTCATTAAACATGGCTTTAGTGAAGCTATTCAAGATTACACAGATACTCGTAATGGTTACTTCGTTGAGGGTGAATATTTAGAATTGAAAGCTATTGATTTAGATCATGTAGTAGATTCAGATGGCGAGACAATTATTGAATTCCACCCAAATATTCCAGAAAATGAAGACGAATATGTCACTGATTTCAATATCAAGATTAATCATGACACTAGTATCTTGGAAGATGATTTATTGAAAACCTTGTATAAAGTTTCCACACACATTAAAAGTGTGATTCATCAGATTATTGACGATGAGGATGAGCAAGACATTGACCCAACAACCATCCCTACAAATCTAATTGGTGATGAAATTACAACATGGGTTAAATTTATGGAAAAATATAATTTATCTGTTTATCATACTGATAATCCAGATTTGATTGTTTATGAAACAGATAAACTTCCTGACTTTTTGATCCAATCACCTTATAAAACTAACACAAACACTTGGAAAATTGTATTTGATAATGAATACGAACTTACTCAAGATACTGAAGTAGCATCTGACTTTGAAAAACTTCTTGAACAAGCTACCCAATATCTAGATAAAAATATTCATAAATATGGTCTTGAATCAACATCCAAATGAGGTGCATTATGAAAACCATTCACCCAAATCCTATTGGTAAAATGACATCTTCACCAAAAGTACCAACGGTTAAGAATTTTTATGAATATGATCATTTTGAATCTCATTCCAACCAATTAGTAAAAGAATTGTTAAAAAGTGGTTACACACTTCAAAAAGTAAACCTTTTGAACCCTAGTCACACAGAACCATTCAATCCAAATATCCAATAAATCACTTCTACAAAAACTTGCCTAATATCATCAATTATGATAAAATATTACTAAGATTTTAACAGGTGAGGTATTCAAAACATGGTGAGTAAATTTAAAGAAGTATTGAAAGATTGGGGTGCTATACTAATAGCCTTATCAATTTTCATCATTTTACGAATTTTTATCTTTGATATTAATCCAGTAAGTGGTCATTCAATGGATCCTACTTATCATGATGGTAATTATGTTGTATCGTCAAAGGTGTTTAACATTAAAAGATTTGATGTTGTCATTGCAAATGAATACAACAAACCTCTTAATAAAAATTTTAAAGTTATCAAACGTGTAATAGGTTTACCTGGTGACACCATCACTTACAAAAAGGATACTCTTTATGTAAATGGTGTGAAAACAGATGAACCATACTTAAATGAATACAAACAATTATTTTATAAAAACAAGGACAAGTTATACAATGAATATTCATACGAACGGATGTACCAATCCATCCTCGAACACGCGCAAGCCTTTACCACTAATAGTGAAATTGGCTATGAAAATGGTGAACTATCAACCGCAGGTGAAACAGACTTTGAAATCAAAGTTCCAGAAAACCAATATCTCCTAATTGGTGATAACCGTTTAGTATCTCAAGATTCTAGATCAGTTGGAACGTTTAAAGAAAGTCAAATTACATCCAAAGTGGTATGGTCAGTCAATTAATAAACCATATCTAAAAATAACTAACTATTCATCAATGATACAAAGAGGGCACAACACCCTCTTTGTATTTTATATTATTTAGCAAAGGATTGATAAAGAAACATGTTTTATAAATTGCGAAAATTTTATTTAGAAAACTTATACGATCAAGGTTTAAATTTTCTAACCTTGTTCATTATTCTAATAGGTACTACATTTGTCTATTATATTGTTGTTAACAGCTATGATAAATCACCTGTTGAAATATTACATCAAAAACCAGTTGTGGAAACATTATTTACAAAAGAATATCTCAAAATAGCTGTTACAGTTAGTTTAGTATTTGAACTGTTGGTTAAATTATTCATTGGAAAACCATTGATTCAAATTACAGTTAAGTCTAACAAACCATCCAAATTCAAAACAACCTATGTTGAAGAAGAATCATTTGAAGTAGATTTACAAAATAAAAACATTCGTTTCCAAAAATATATGATTGATGCTAATGATAGTAACCGACATTGGTTTCTATTTCCAATCGAGGGTATTCTTCAAATTCATGGTCAAGGGAAATCTAAGATAGAATTACCTATTCTAAAAGTCACTCAGACAACTATTGATAATGACCGTGACTTGATTAATAAATACCAATCCTATATCAAACATGTGTCCAAAAAGAAACGATTGATTTTAACACCAATCAAATTAACAAATTATTTCTGGGATATTGGTTATAAAACAATAGATGCCTATAATATTGAACATATTACTGAAATTTATCTATCAGATACTGAAAAATCCAATATTTCAGGTTATATGATTGATGAAGAACAATATCAGCAAGATTTAGTGGATTCTGTATTCAATCACAATTATGAAAGGAATAAATAACAATGCCATTAGAGAAACTTATTATTATAATTGGTATTATTGTTTCAACAACATCATTCATTACATACATATATTTTACAATCCGATACAAAAAACTATTAGATTTACATATTCCAAGCCCACTAATCTATATGGTTTATGTGTTAATGTCAATGCCTGTATTTGTTTGTATATTTAATATAACATTGCTAATAATGTTATTATTATATAAAAAAAAAGAAAAACCTATACAACCAATTCTATCTACAATTCTACTTATGAAAAGGATAAATCACAATGACCTTACAACAATTTAGTATCATAATTGGTATTATTATAACGATAATAGCAATTATTTCATATACATATTTCATATTCCAAACCGATAGAATATTCAGAGTTTTCAGATTTTTCATCACTCTGAATCCAAAAGATATACTGTATATGTTACTATATGTAACACCCCTATTGCTTCTAATGTATTTTTGTATATGGTTAATACATTTGTTATATTGATAGGTGAAAAATAATGAACACTGGCGTATATGATAAACAAACAGATATATTCTATCCATGTGAACCCACTCATCATTGGGAAACTATTGAAACTATCCTGAATGATGTCTACAATATGAACATATTTGACCCAACACTAAATCAAGATGCCATATCTAAAATGGAAACATTTATTTTAACTAATTTTGAATTAAAAGGTGCTAAAGTAAATGTTATCACTTACTTAGATGAAGCATCTGAAATAAGAAATGACTATAACTAATTAGAAAAGGATATGGTAAATGGCTAATATAACTTTAGTCGCTGAGTCCAAACTTTATCTAAAAGATAATACAGCTTTATATACTTACTTTGATGATTATTCTAAGTTGTTTAACTTTCTGGTACGTAGATGTGTTCATCATTTGAAAAATAAATTAAATGGTGAAAAAGAGTCACGATATCGTACAAATTTAATGCTTGAATTTGGCATCACAAACCGCATGGCTAAAGCAGTTATAAAAACTGCCAAAAAACAACTTAAATCATTGAGTGAATTTGCCAGATACCAATACAATAATCTATATAAACGTAGACGCTCTTTGTTTAAGAAAATAACAAAATTAAAAGCTATTTTATTATCAAGTTCTACTTCTTTGAGCCAAAGAAAATTAACTAAAATCCGTTTGTTTTGGACCCAAATGAAATTAAATAAGGTAAATCAACTTATTTCAAATGGTTTAAAACTTCATATAACATTTGGTACAAAACATTTATTAAAAACAAATAAAGTTAAATTTCTAGCTAAACGAGATAACCAAGTTATTTACATTGGTGATAAAAATGAAACTTGTGGGAACCAACAGTTTCAAATTAATTTCAATTCTAAATACAACAGATTTGAATACAAATTAAGGTTAGATAACCAATGGGTATCTGGTACTAATAAGTACATTTTTGGTTTCTTTGTTTTAAAGAATAAAGAAGCAAAAATGCATATTTTAAAGACATTATCTGAGAAAAAGTCAAACCCTTTAGCGTATAGAATCATCAAACGTGATAATGATTTGTATCTACAAATTATGTACCGTAGAGAAACTTCTGATGTAACAAGAAACACTTATGGTGTTTTAGGAGTAGATTTCAACAAAGGGTTCATATCAGTGTCTGAAATTAACTCTAGTGGTAAATTAACTTCTTTAACTAGATATAATTATCTACACCAAGGTAAGACAACAAAAACCAAAACTTCTATGTTAGACTTGGTTTCTAAATTAGTTTCTCAAGCAATTAACGTCGGTAAAGATATTGTTATTGAAGATTTAGCAAGTTTAGACTCAAATAAAAAACAAGAAAAGACAGCTTCAAAGAACTATAATCGTATGATCAACAGCTTGAAGTTTGGCTTATTTAAACGTTGTTTATTAAATAAAGCAACCAAAGAGGGTGTATCTATACATACAGTAAACCCTTATAACACAAGCAAAATAGCTAAGGCAAATTATACAGATAGAATGAAATTAAATGTGCATGATGCAGCTTCTTATGTTATAGCACGAAGATTTTATCAATACAACTAATTAACAATTACCTAATACAATCTGAAGACTAGATACGAAAAGATTGTGAAATTATATGATATAATTTAGTGTTTGAAAAAAATCTTTATTGCTTTGAAATAAAGAAGATTTTTAAACTATTTATATAGCTTACCATACAGCTAATTCAATTGAAATATTAAATGAAAGGAATAGAATAACTATTTATAGTTATTTCTTTATGGTTATTTTATGCTTACTCAAATCAAAACTGAAGAAACTATCCCATCAACAACTGCTGATCAAGAACCAGTTGACCCAACTGTGACAGACATTTCTGTTAAATACCACCGTATTCAAGAATTTCTTGACCAATTATCCAATAATTTAAACGTTCAAACACGACTTCAAGAACTAACACTTAATGGAAAACCTGTTCCAAAAGTGGACATTCTACTCCATGATTACCAAATGTCATTCATGGAAAGTAATCCATATTTCAAGTTAGACACCTTGTTTACAAGAATTGAACGAATTCACAACACCTTGAATGATTCTGTCTATAGTCAACTACTGACACACTTTTTTGAATTAGTTCAAGATCCTGCTGTAAGTAATACCATTGAAATGAATGTATTTGGTGATACAATTTACCAAACAATTGTTTCAACACACCCAACAAACCCACAAGTATTTGACGTAGCCATTAAAATCAAAGAATCCAAATTGGGTAAAATTGATCTTCAGGTTGCCTATAAATACCTAAAGAATAAACCTGTTGATGAACAACCAACCTTTATTCGCCACAACAACGCTCTTTTGAATCGTTCTTACTATACTCGCTCTCAAAAGAAATCAGAAATCAAACCTATTAAACAACAGTTTAATAACACCTATGATTCTCTAAAAGAAGCTGTTCAAATCGTAGATCAAATTTTGAAAAACCCAACTTCAAATCTACGAGAACTTTTGTAATCATTATTTGAAAGGATTCATTATGTCAAATCGAAATTATCCAAACTTAGTTTATGGAATGTTCATTCCTACTGATCATCATGTCTATAAACATATTTTATCAAAACTTGCTGAAAAATATCCAGAACTAAATAGTGAATCAAAGAATGACTTTGATTTCATTTATGAAGTTGCAGCAACATCTTCTGAATATAGTCATATTTCTTTACTTTATAACATTGATTATATGTATGAAAATGTACTTGATCGAACAGAAGTGGAATATTCAGAAACAGATGGTTTGATTCTAAATGGTTCTCATTCAGATCCAACATTTACATCTAAACCCTTTGGCACAAATGAAGAAGTTGTTGAACATTACAAATCTTTATATGGTGATTTGTTACCAGAAGACTTCAAATATGAAAATTATATTGCTCAACTTCTTTATGTTACATATGGTTAATGTTGAGGTCCAACTATGGCAAAAACAACCTTAACCAAATCAATTGAACATGCTCTTTGGGTTAAAACAAATGGTCTCATGTATGGTTGTCGAGAGGTGAAGATTGGACTTGGTTCTAATCGACACCTTTTGACCAATCGTGAAGAATATGTGGACTATATGACTATTACCGCATCAGGTGAGATTACTTGTTATGAAATTAAAGTCAGCAAATCTGATTTCAAAAGTAACGCGGCACTTTCATTTGAGGGTCACCGTAACTATATGGTCTTACCCAACACCCTCTATGATGAAATAAAAGATACAGATTACTTCAAAAAGAAACTTCCTTATCATGCAGGTGTCATCACATTTAATGCTGCTAATCCTGTTTCACAATATAGTCTCACAACTGTTAAAAATTGTAAGAAACGTGACTTGTCTATTGGTACCCAAACACTTCTCATGGAAAGTTTGATGAGAAGTTTGTCTCGTGAAGCCAATAAGTTTTATAAAGTTGATTATGCACCTGAAACAGTTAAAATAGATAAGAAAGAATTACAAGAATTAAAGTCTGATCGTTCAAGATATGAACGTCTTGCATCAGAACTTGAATCATCTACTAGAGAATTACGTGAAGATAAAATTCTGTTAGAAAATCTAAAAGATATTCTAATTAGACACAACATCATTGATAATGATCAGTTAGATGAACGGCATATCATTAAACGAAATCTCAGAAATTATTTAGAAAAGGTGGAGAAACAATAACTATGTTGGAATACATTTATAAAAACTTCTTCAAATTTTTGGTAATGATCGCAGTTGCACTTGCTTTGGTAGTAGGTGTAGCTCTTGTTATGGTTCAGCAAAACCCACCAAAAGTATTATCCAGTAAAACTTATACATGGTCCACTGATAAACAAAAACAAGCTGAAGCCTTAATTGATAAAGGTTATTCCAAACAATCTGCAGCAAGCATTGTTGGAAATACAGTCACTGAATCTGATGGAAATCCAACCATTTTTGTACTACGTGGTGAAAAGGAACCATTTTCATTTACAAATTCATTTGATAATGTTGTGAATCAAATTACAAGTCATATGACTAAAACAACATTTGATAAACCAATTAAGCAATTTGATATTGAAGATGACACGATTCACTATAATAAATCTGAATTAGAGTTATATCATAATCAAGATTTTAAATTTAAATATTATAGTTTGGATAGCTCAACACCATGGTTAGGAAAAACTAATTCAAATAAACATGTGGTATATACAAATCAATTATTTAATTTTGGAAAACCTGATTATTTCATTAAATCAAACGATTTTTCCAAAAATGAGAAACCTGCCCTAATTAAAAATCCAACTATTACAATGAAACCTAGTAAATTTGCATCTAAAGAAGATGAGAAATATAAAAATCATCCTGATGCAGAATGGAAAGTGGTAAAACGATCTATTACCATTGACAGGTTAGATATTAATTCAAACATTGACTCAGAACGATTCGATATCACTGTCCAAGAAGTATTAGAATGTTCTAATATCAGTGCTTTATCTGAAACTACAAACAATACAAATGGTTTACCTTAATGGTAACCATTTGTACCATTTTTGAAAGGAAATACCAAATATGACCTATAATGTAACAAAAGAACAAATTGAATTATTTAATCAACATTTCAAAGTAATTGAAGAAATTGGCGCAGTACTCGAATACACTATGGATACCATTAACCCAAATTTTGATATCAATGAAGCAAGTAATGGTGAAATTGATGAATACTTACTAAATACTAATTGGACTCAAACACACACATCTTATAATGATTATGGTTCAGATTATTATATTCAAGATAAGAAAACTGAAATAAATTTGAAAACCATTGGTAATCTATATGACATTTTCAACTTCATCCAAAATGAAATGTCAGAACACTTGGATCGATTAGAACCTTAGATGGTGGTGAACTTATGAGTCGTTCAAAATCTCGTAAATATGCTAATAACCACCTATCTAATCGTAAGGCTAAGAAGATACCAAAACTAGTTCCAGTTGAAGAACTTCAAGAAAAATATGTTCATAAAAACACATCACTTCGTTATGAAGATCGTCATGTCCTAGTACCTTATGTTGGTCAGGACGTGGAATTTACTGGTATTATTGTTGAAACATTTGGTAACAAGTCTAATAACATTTTTGATAAAGACTTTACTGTTTTAAGCGTTTGCCTAACTTCTGATAAACGTATCGAATTGGATCACCTGAATATCAGGATTCCAATTATCCAACTCGATAAAACTCAGCCAATTAGGAATTTTGATCGTGTAACATTTGTAGCAAATGTTCGTTATTATAATAATGGTAACAAACGTTCTGTTGGATTAGGTTTGATTAAATTCATTAAAAACCATAAACGAATGGTCTTCCCAACACCATCTTTGTCTATGTTTGTTAGAAACAAAATTAGGCAAATTACAAGTCATGTCAATTTGAACAAATTGTCTTCAAAAATTAAGAATTACTGTAATGACTTACCAAATAATGGGCTTCGTGAAGAATTCATGGAAACATTCTTCTATTCAAAACACATGAAGAAAATGGTCTGGTCACGAAAGAAGTTGATTCCTATTTTATCAGCTTATCCAGATGATTCACTCAGGTCTTACCTGATTCAAAATAAATCAGTCAAGCCAAAACAATAGATTATTGAAAAAGAAAGTTTAGGAAAACTATGATGCAAATGTACATGTTAAGTAAAGTTGCTGAACAATTTTTGAAACATCAGTACCCAAATGATGCTGATTTAGTCTATGAACTAAAAGTATATCCTCACAATCGTATTGCAATCTATAATAAACACACCAACAAATGTTTATTCAGAGGACGTATCGAAACAAAAGATGATTACGAAAAGTTTTATCAACATAATGACACCAATCCAACAATGATTATTGCCCAAGAAAAACTTGGTAATATCAATTTTGTTATTTACCAAGACTTGATTGATAATAATGATAACTTATGATGTCCTAATGTCATCAACCCAACACCATTTTTGAAAATTTAAATTAAAATATGAAGAAAGGTATCTCTAAACATGATTTTAAAGCAAAATAGCAAATATAATGAACCCATTCGATATGTTGATAATCTAGATGCAATTTTTGACATCTTGATGCAACACCTCTGTTTTGATATTGATTGTGAAATAAATGACCACATTTTTCCACTAACTTATAAAAATGGTAAAATTGTCATTGGTGATGTTGATGATGAGCCATTAAAGACATATGAGGACGTAGTGGATGATATTGCTAGTTGGTATGTCGATATGAGTGAAGTTGATAATATGGAAAACCTAAATCAATTAATTGAAGAAATGAACTCATATCTATAATCTTAAATCTAGAAAGGCACACCCCACTATGTCATTAAATAGCACAATATTCCAAGGATTTCTTGTAGATGGTTATATTGAAGACGATGATTTCACACCAGATCAACAAGAATTGATCAAAGAAGTGTTCTCACTTTTTAAAACAACATTAATATTATTAAAACACTTAGGACGAAATAATTTGAATAATGAACGATTAAATCAAACATTTCGTGTGGCTCAAATGATGCTAAATGATTGGGTTTATGATTTGACCTATTATGAATCCACTGATTTCCATCAATATGATAAACATAATCTTCTGGCAAATTTTGAAGAACTTCAAGAATATCACAGTCCAACAAAATTGTTAACTAATATTCTAACGATTCTGGATCAATTGGATCAAGATGAACTAAATGATTTTGATAAGCAAAATGTTGATATCAGAGAAATTGTTATTGACTTATATGAATATCTCTAAACCCAACACCATCTTTGTATTTTAATTAAAAATTTATAAAATTATTCTATTGAAAGTAGGTAACCCTTATTATGTCCGCATCCACTTATTCAACCACTCGCTCTGATATTGAGGTTCGCCACGTTGAGTTGAATTTGACTGATACTTGGTTACATGAACCTCAAGCTGTTGACGCTGAAAACATCATCCAACATTCTGTCAAGCAACTCAAAACAGGCACACGTTTTGGCACGGTTATGTTCGTCAGTCTAAACTATGAAAACTTCAATATTCGTGTTGAACTAAATCAATCAATGGTTATCAAAGGTCTCATCACTGAAAATGTTGACCTCATTCCAGACGATATTAAAGATGAGTTAGTTAAAGACTTGAAACTAGAAGCTAAAGACCTCATTGATGAACTTCTGAAGCGAATGGGTCCACTCGTTCTAGGTCGAGAGACTAGTATTTTTAAATAAGTTTGAAAGGGATACACCATGTCAAAGAAACAGCTAAATATTTTTACAAAATTGAAGTATTATATTCAATATATGCGATCACTTGGTTTTGACCAACGTGCCTATACTCAATTTCAAGGTTATGATTTGGATCACTATCGTTTTGGCACCTTTAGTCGTGGTGTTTTTCAACATTATACTAAAATTTATGATCGTAACAATCCAAAAGGGATGCGAGTTCGTTGTATAGACCCACAAGAAGCTTATCTTAAAGCTGATAGTTTGAAAATACTCATCACATTAAATGATGCCTATGAACGAATTCAAATCCCATTTGAGAACATTAGTTTAGAAATGAATGAACAAACAGGTGTCGTAAGTCATGATATTGTTCATGAAGTCATGATTGATCCTTATATTGAACCAAATATTCATGTTCAAGCCTTGTATAAAGATGGTCAAACATTTTACGCTCACATCACCATTCATGGTTCTGATATTATGTTAAAACAATCTGAAAAATATCAATATTTAAAGGATAAAGAAACCTTGAAAAACTTGTTATCTCAATCAACTATTGAAAGGACCATTACGTTATGATTAATCCCACCACCATCATTAGTGGTACTCTAATTATTATCACTTTGATTTATATTGTTAAAGTGATTATACCACTTTACAAAATTTATCATAAATATTATGTAGAGCAAGATCTTTTAGATAATTACATGTATCTAAAGCACAAAAAGATTGAAACTGAAGACGATATTGTAAAAATCTTGACAAAATTAGATTCAGATGTTGACACGTTTTATATCATTAATCAACCTGCTAATCTATTATTATTAACCAGTTTATTAAATATCATCACCATTTTGTTACATTTCTATACACAATCTATTCAGTTAACAGAATTGACATGGATTACATCTATTATTATAACTCCTCAATTATTCATAATTGCAGCATTAAATTACATCACCTTTAGAACAAATCCTAAATATAATAAAGATTCTAAGAAAATGTTGTATTATTTTGTTGGAATTTTATATTTTGAAAACTATTGTTTACGATATATTCGTGATCATATTCAATCATATCAACTTGAACCTAAACTTGAACAAGAGTTCAATGAAACATTTGCAACTCTTGATGATGAACACAAAGGTATTGTTGACATGATGCATGAATTACCAGAATTGGTTCAGTTGAAACATAAAATGGATGCTGATATGGAAGAATTATTACCAAGAAAGGAATGAGTTAATTATATGAATCATAAAGATAAAGAATCCAGTTATTATGATAGAATGAATAGCACCATGTCTCATAAAATCAAAGCTATTGCACCAATTGTGACTGAAAACAAAGATGACGATGCTTCATTTTTAGATTTTGGCTCTGGCTTGAGTCTAGATATCAAAAATTTTGTATCTGAACATGGTTATCAATATGAAGCTTTGGATTGTGATCCATATGTTCAATCTGAACTGCATAAAGAAAAAATTGTTTGTTACAATATCATAGATGCTATCCCATCTGACAAACAATATGATATTGTGTACATGTCATCTGTTTTCCATGAACTATTGGTCTACAAATCACACTTGAAAATCATCAATATTTTCAATAAAATCCACAAGTTATTAAAACCAAACGGCCATCTGATTATTCGTGATTGGGCGGTTGAATCATATAGTTCCTATTGTAACGGTTTTGTTACCATCAATCCTCAACACATTGGTGAAATTTATACATGGTATCAAGCTATGTTGGAATCAGGTGTTTTAAAACGACCAATCAATGTTATCATTGATGACCTATCTCAACCATTTACACAAAATTTATTAGATTCACTAACCAATGAATCATTACCTAAAACAATGGATATTCAAGGTCAATTTGATGATATTGTGAATCTAATGTACCATTGTGTCTGGGGTCTCAAATCACTCCATCGAGAAAGTCAAGAAAATTATGTCATTTTACCAGACTCTCTTGGCACCTATATCACACGATTAGGTCGTTTTGAATGCATATCATCAGAAACAGATTATGATGAAAGTTACCTAAAGTATCTGAATAAATACTTTCCAAAAATGTCTAAATTGATACACCCTACTAAACAAGTATTAGTATTCAAAAAATTAGATGTTGACTACTAATTTTATGTAGTTTACTACAATTTGTTAGAAAGGAAATGTTGATGATGAAAGATAAAGATGATGTTCTTTACACTGGAAGACTTTATCTGTTTAATGTTATTCCATTATGGAAGGTAACAAAGACTAAGCAAGAATGGAAACAAATTGCAGTGATGATGTCATCAAGAAATAAAATTGTAATGTTTAAGTTTGAAGATGATGATCACAAGAACGTTTATTAACATAACTGTTTTTCTGTTATTTTTCTAGAAAACCCTTGCAAAAGGGCTTATTTTCTAGTAAAATAAGTTGTAGAATACAACTCATGCATTTGAGCAGATTGCTCAAATGTTCAACACCATTTTCGTTATTTTTATTAATAATTTATTATGAAATTTGAGAAAGGATTTCAATATATGTCAAAAACAACTAAAACTATCACTGGTCTCGGTCTTGCAGGACTTGGCGTTGCTGCTGCGGTTGCGGCACTTGGCGCAAATGACCAACAACCTAACACAAACGCTCAAGAGCCAAAAGCGAGCGAACCTAAAGCAAGTTCCACTGTCAAAGACAATGGGTCAAGTCGCGCTAAAACTGCCGATCATGCAGCTAAAGATGCCGTCAAAGACCTGAAGAAATTTGCTCAAACTCAAGAAGCTGTCAAAGATGCAGAAAAAGCTGTCAAAGAAGCTGAGAAAGCGGAACAAGCTGCTGCAACTTACCAAGTGAAAGAAAATGATTCACTTTGGACTATTTCTCAAGCAACAGGTATCTCTGTAGATGAACTAGCTGCTCACAATGGTATTGCAAATCCAAATGTGATTCATGTTGGTGACACCATCCAAATCCCAACCCAAGCACCATCTGTACAAGCTGCTCAAACAGCATCTGCTAAAGCGCGTGAACGTCTTCAAAATGCACAACGTGCTCAAGAAGAAGTAAAAGCTGAAGAAGCAAAACCTGCTGATGTTGCATCATCTGCACCTGCTAAACCTGCCAAGGGATCTATTGGTAATGTTGTTGTTGCTGAAACGCCTGCTAAGCCTGTAGAAACGCCTGCTGAGCAACCAAAAGAGCCATCTGCTCCAACTGCACCAGTTGAGTCAGAAAAGCCAGTAGAGAAGCCATCAGAGTCCTCTACACCTGCTGAAACACCTGCTCCTGCTGAAACTCCTAAACCAAGTGTAGAAGATTCTAACCACAAACCAGTGGTTCCAGAAACTCCATCTGCACCAGTTGAAACAACTGAAACTGTATCTACCAAAACTGTTGAACGGTACACACCATTTGACACGGAAACTGTTTATGATAATACCTTGCCATACGGTTCTCAAAATGAAGTACAACCTGGTATTGGTGGCAAAACAGTTGTGAAAATCACTGAACGTTTTGTAAATGGTGTATCACAAGGTCAATCAGAAGAAGTGGTTAGTGTGACACCTGTTCAAAACCGTGTAATCGTTGTAGGTACTTACCAAGCACCTGCTCCAACACCAACTGCACCAGTTGAATCCACTACAACTCCTACTGGACCAATTGCTCCTGTTGCACCAGTTGAAGAACCTGCTACACCTGCTCCAACTGATGGTGACTCTAGCACTGTTGTGGAACAACCAGTGCAACCTACTCAGCCTGTTACACCAGTTCAGCCTACTGAACCAGTTGCTCCAACCACACCAGTTGAGCCAACACTTCCAGTTGTACCAGTGACACCAGATCAACCACGACCTGAAAAACCTGTTGATGCACCAGTTGAAGAAACCGTGACGACTCGTGTTCATGATGAAAATCGTGATGCAGTTGCTTACCAAGTTGAAACAACTGAAGATGCTGAACTTGAAGCAGGTAAGACTGTTGTAGACCAAGAGGGTGTAGATGGATACACTGTTTATACAGTAACTGAAACCCTTAAGAATGGTCAAGTTGTGGACAGTCAAACAACTGTTAAAGAAGTTGTAGCACCTGTTAACAAAAAGGTACGTGTTGGTACTAAGAAAGCCTATGTACCACAAACTATCAAGAAATCTGAAACAGTTCGTGTTGATGAAAATGGTACTGTTCTAGGATCAATTGAGGGTTATGACTTCGTTGGTAAATCAGATGTATCAAAATCTGAAACTGCTGAAAATGGTGACACTATTATCACAACTACAACAACAGAAGTCTACAAGAAACATGTTGAAAAACCTGCTACACCTGCTCCTACACCTAGTGAATCAACTCTGACGGCTGCTTCTACTGATGAACTCAACACCATCAAGGAACAAGTTAAGGGTGGTTCTAACATCAGTGATGAGCAAGCAGCTGCTGTTACAGACCTTGACTTCAGTTACAACGTTTCTCAACAATTCCGCGAATTGATGAAGAATGATGAAGATATGCCACAATGGTTGGCGGATAGTAACAAGACTGCTTACGACGTAGAAGTCAACAAAGATACAGTTCGTAATGTTGCATCACGTTCTGTTGAAGCGATTGCTAAGATGGCTCACGTTCGCCCTAACGGTGATAATGGTCATGAAAGTAATCTGGCTCAAGGTTCTATCTCAAACGCAGATATCAAGGCTGAAATGGCTAAATCTGGCAAGTCTGAAAAAGAAGCTCTGGCAACTCTCATTGCTCAATACCTCTACGAATCATGGGTTGTTGAAGAACGTCCTGCTGATGACTACGATGGTGAAACAGGTCACTACATGAATGCCTTTAATGGTGCTATCAACACATCCGTGTTCCTAGTGAAAACACCAAATGGCTACTTGTTCAGTGCAGCATCTGCCTAACATCATACAATAATTCAAAAGGAAACAGATTAATCTGTTTCCTTTATTTTTATTATATTAGTACAACGTGTACTAATATCTCACAAGTTAGTAAATAAATAATACTCATTTATTGATTTGTGAAATATTAGTCACATGGTTATAAGATTAGATTAGAAATGAGGACATTGAAATGACAAAAACTTACTACCAACCTGACTTAACATCTGAATCTATTAGTACATGGTTGATTACAGATTTTAAAACAAATACTCAGTATGTTAATTTTAAACCACTACTTCAAGAATTATTTGATCGATTATATTATACTGAATCTATGTCCTATTCTAGAACGCAAAATACCAATTTTATTTCAGATAATCATGTCAAATATGCTCTTAAAATGTGGAATGATGCATTATTTCCAGAATTACAATTGGTTGATAATCTCAAAAAGATTCACAAAGAAGATCCAAATAATCATCCACATCATTCATTTTATAGCATAGATTATCATAGAAACATTCCGCTAACACCATTCATTCCATTTCAAAATAGTCATTCCCATTTGAATCATCATAAACAAAATAGTAATCAAACCACCGCTCAAATTCGATTACAAAAACTGTTGTATCAAATCCTATACACTATTTTCACATATAAGTTAAAAGGTGACAAAATTCCAAAATCCTATCAAGAAAAAGCTCACAAAGTATTCATCAAATATGTGTTGAAAACATATCACATTAACAGTATTGACCAATATAACGAATTGATTTATCTAGATAAATTGATTCAAAATCTAAAAGATATTTATAAATCTCAACGACTCATATCAGGAGAAATTGCCCATTGTGAACAAAAAATTCAAAATTTACAACACAATCTCAAAATATTTGAAAACAAAGCTCAAGCCATTGAAACATTACTCAATTTTTAACTCACTTAATCAAACGAGGTCTAGTCAGATCTCGTTACCATTTTTTTACGGGTTTTTCTTTTATATTGTGCCAATTTTCCCCAACACCCATTATGTTATTTCGTTAAACACTAGAAAGGATATTTGACATGTTAAATACTATTCTCTATCGTCGCGCCACTATGAAAGAATTAACTCAACTTTTTGAAACAAAGGTTGTTAAAAATAAAAATCTATCTCTATCCACAACTGTTCCCAAATCTACACCAATACAATTTATTTGTATTACTTTAGAATATACAATCCCATATTCAACAAATGTATCTGAATTAACAGATTATTCATTACATCAGGTTATTGATATTTCTTATGATAAAAATCAATTGGAAAAATTGGACTCAGTTGACCAAGACAAATTCTTAACCCAATTAAAAGAATATGAAACTCAAACCATAGCACCTATTTCTGATCAATTTCCAGATTCAAAAAATCAACGTTTTGTCATCAATAATCAAGCATCATGGTATGCAGCTTTACGTAAAATGAAACAATTGCAAAATCGTTACAACATTCCACTATTTGCAGCAACTTATGTAAGTGAATGCTCTTGTTGTGCCACACTACATGACTTTAATGAAGAAGCTTATTTAGATCCAACCAATAAACCAACTACATTCAGTGAACTGTCATCATATGTTGTATTCAACAATGCTTGGAATGCAGGTGGCGAAGCTGAGTTATTAGGTGAATTTGGTATGATTTATGATCAGGATTTTAACGAAACACTATTCAAAAGACAATTTGTTAAATATCGTACATCATCCACCATCTCTATTGAAACACTTGCGGACATTTTAGGTGAATTAGTAGCCTATCTTAATGATCTATCAATTAATCAATACACTCTAGAAATTCCAAAAAATGAACATGAAACATTTGTTATTTATAAAGAAAAATAAGAGTCTTATATTAAGACTCTTACCACCATCTTGTCCACTTTGTTTCAAAGTAGTCTTGTAATTCGTTTGGTGCTTCATTGATAGCTTTTTGTTCAAGATATTTACCACGAACAATTAAACGTTTAGTTGCTTCCAGATCTGTACAAGTGACCAAGGTAATCCACTTTTCACCCTCAGTTTCAGGATCGTTGGTTACATATCCATCATCAGGTGTCACCTCAAAGACATCTGTTGTTTCATAAGTGTAAATGTACTTATCATCACGTAGATAAATTTTTTGACCTACTTTAGAACGATGCAGCGGTGTGAACAATAGTTTTTGAGAACCATACCCCTCAAAGATAGAATGACTAGCTAAGGTATAGTTACCTGTACCCATAACTTGATTATCTTTCATGGTACCTGCACCAACTGATAGATTCTCATTCGCTAAACCTTTAAAGATTGGTAAATTCATCCCAATATCTGGAATAGCAATGTTACCAATTACTGGTAAATTAGTGTAATTGTGACCCACCATATCAGCAGATGTCAAACCTTTTACATTATTAGGATTAAAGTCACCGTCAACATCTTGGTTTGTATGAATCATTCGTGATGTGGGATGGTCATAACTACGAGTATAAAATTGAGATACAAAATTTGCAACAGATTGATGAAATACTAGTCCTAGACCAACAATCATCAATAAGAAAACAAGAAGTCCAAATAAGAATCGCTTCCATTTGGATCTTGGTTTAGAAGATGAATGATATCTTTGAGAACGAGAAAGGTTCTCAGTATCCTTATTCATTTGTGTCATGTGATTCACCACTTTCGTTTTCATCACTAGCAGCTGTTCGTTTTAGTTTAAATGGAACAACATTGTTATTAGGTTCTAAATCTGATTCATTCACATCGTGAACTTTTGAAAAATGCAAAGAATGTAAATGATTTGGATCATCTGATTTTTGAGATTGAGCAGACGATTTCAGTTTAGCCTTTGGTAATTTATCCAAATTTTGATAAACTGTATCAATGGTATCCATCATATCATTCAGATACATTTCTTGAACAGGAATCAAATCTTCATCTGGCTTTAAGAACATAGATTTGTGATTAACAACAAAACCTAATGAAAAGTTTTCAACATATACAGTTTTGATTCTAGCCACTTTCATATCTAAATAAGACTTATCATAAGTAACAGTATAAGATTCTATACTAAAGACATCATCTTTATCTGTATTAAACCGATTCAAGATGAGAGCATTCACACCAAAATTTGTAATAAAGTAAATAGCTGTTGAAATGAGAATTAATACAATTAAGTCCAAATAACTAAATGTTTTCAATTTATCAAATGAAATAACATTAGCAAGTGATACATACAATCCAACAAACAAAAGAATATTTTGTCGGAATTCTGATCCAAAACTATGGTCTTTCATAAAACGAACAACCATTCTGAGCATAGTCACTGATATCGTGAAACTCAACAATACTGTATAAAAATCATGTATCTGTTTTGCTAATTCAATATCAGAATTTATCATATATCGAATAGCAAACATGACTAGTAACATAGCTATACAATACTTAAACACATATTTAAAAATTAATAAAATACTATGTAACAATCCTCGACTCAATCCATTTACCAATTGAGTGTTGTCATTCATAATTTTTTGTGTTTCATCAACAGTTTGTTTATAAGATTCTTTTAATTTCTTAAACATTATTCTAACCTTTCTTATATGTTCATTCAAGCTGAAATTTCAACATCATCTACCAAATCATAAACTTTGTTAAAATTTTCCATTTTAACTGGATATAAGTCATTATCAATACCTCGAATGACAATTTCGCCTGGATACAACTGTTCAACACCCTCAAGAGTTTGAACTAAGATAGAGCCACGTTTCAAAACATCTTCTATCAATTCATATCGCTGCAAGTCTTCCAAAGTACTTTTAGTGTGATAACCCATAAATTGCAATACATTTAAAATAGACTTGGGTTCTAATTCGTCAAAAATCATACCCTCAATTTCATAAGACCTTTTCTTATAAATGTGACCACTAACTTTAACATAAGTTTTTAGAAAAATATCATGATCAATCGCCCAATAACATTGGTCAGTATTCATTTCATAAATCACCCAATCACCACGTTTCAGAGCAATATCGCCACGCTCCTTTTGAATATAAATGGTACCTGTTTCGTCATCATAACGAACAGGCTCATTTTTATTTTCAGAAAGCATTTTAATAAATTCTTCTAAAACGATAGAATGATTGTATCGAACCGCCCAAACTTCAATTGGTTTACGACGTGCTTTAATATGTGTCATTTTATCACCTTTATTGTTTATTTATTCTTAGTCATTCGATGATGAATATAGATAGCAATTAAAGATCCACAACCAATGGTGAGCAATGTTAAGATAACAATTGTTTCTTTACCCATTGAGAAACTGAAATCTTCCACACCTGAATCATCTACAACTTTAGACTTGTACTTAAACTCACCTTTAATCAACAACCGATGTGTATTGATTCCATAAGGAGTACATGTAACCAAAGTTACTTCTGATTTATCTGTTATCTGATTTGGCAATTGTGCATAATGTTCCGTTTCTTCAGGGGTTAAGACTTCTGTATCACGAACATTATATTTGTAATAATAATCACCAATTCGGACTACAAACTCATCACCTTTTTTCAATTCGTCTAATCGTGTGAACAACATATCTGCTCCTGGCACACCATTGTGACCAGTTAGAACACTCTTAGAACCCGTTGTGTCAAGTGGAAAAGCTGTATCTTCTACGTGTCCTACACCTTGCATTAATACTTCATCAGACGTTCCATGATAGATAGGTAATTTTAGCCCAATCTTCTTCACCATGAGAACACCAATAATACCATTGTTCTTAGGAAAAATAGATGAGTATTCTTTCAAACTATTAGTCGCTTGAACAGTTGATTGACCGTTATACAAGGATACAATTTGGTCATTGTAAGCAGATGCTTTCTTAATTTGTTCATCAGTATAAGAAACATCTTTAGAAACAGTTTTCTCATATGTTCCAATTGCCCTCGATTGTGACATTTTCGCATAAATCCCAAAGGCGAAAACACTCACCAATAAGAGGACACCCAGAACCATTAGAATTAATGGTAACTTTTGAGATAGTTTCTTCTTAGACTCTTGTTTCGTTCGACTCGAACGCCTACGTTTTTCTGGCATACATGAATTGTCTCCTCACTAATTTTAGTAATTTTTTCAAGATACCTCATTATATCAAAAATACATCAATACTTCAACCTAAGTGAAAGGTTTTATCTTTGATTTTACGCACTTAGTTATATGAGTAATAACAATACATCTTGTTACAGAAAGGAAAATGTTCAAACATGGTTAATAAATCTTCTCAACATCCTAAACTATTCGAAGGACTTATTATTATCAGTCTCCTAACGGTCATTAAAATTTATGAATATTTTGTTGCACCACTTTATGCAATAAATCCATTTTCAACAAACCAACTATTGATAGCCATTTTAATAATGGCTTCAATTGTAATGTCAACAATGATTCTAGAAATTAGTGAGGGTAGTATTTTTGCGGACACTTGTTTTGATGCAAAATCTGTTCGTGAACTTGGAATACCATTTATCATCACACTTAGTAATATTTATATTTGTAGTCTGCTTCCACTAGATGAAACCCCATCCATTTATACCATTGCCATTAGCATAAAAACAACTTTGTATTGTGCAGCATTGTTTATAAAAATTATTGAGTTTGTTATGAAAATTTTTGATAAGAATTAGACACTGTTCATAAAATATATCTTTAATTCTAGATATTTCACAATATAAGTTATATAATAAAGACATCTTATGACACAAAGAAAGGTTATCAAATGACTAAACAAAATGTTAAACTAATCAAAGTTACAAATGAAAATGGATTGGAAGAACTTCGCATTCAAGCTGCAGATGTTATCATTATTCACAATCAAGATCTTATTGAAAATGGTACAATTGGTGCACGAGTTCATATTTCAGAAATTGGTGAAAACTTAGGAATCACTCCTGAAAATTTGAATTTCCAATTTGAAGATTCATGGGCTGATTCTAATTCAACCATTTATGTTGACACAACAAATACTATAGAATTAAAAGACACTTTATTAGCTAATTCAACAATTAGTAACATAGCGTTAAATGATGTTGATTTAGTTAATGCAAGGTTTCAGTACCTACCTGACCCAAATCCAAAAGAATTAAAACCCTATCCTACATTAACGGATATCTATGCTGAAAACACAGCGTTTGTTATTTCTAATACACCAGATTTATCACCTGACAACGTGAAAATCGACCATTCTCGATTCTATGCAACTTCTATGAATATTCACGATCAATTACCTGATCAAAACATTCAAATCGATCATTTAGATATTACTAATACACGTTTTGATGTTGCAACTAGTGATTTGAATCTTAATGATACAACAATTAGAATGAGTAATTTAGACATTGGTCAATCTGATAAAATAAATATCAAACGTAGTAACTTAAACAATATTACTTGCAAATCAGATAAAATGACTGATAAAAATCAATCATTATATATTTCAAATGCACTTCTTGATAATATAATTTTTAAAAACACAATTACTATTGAAGATACTGAGATTGAAGTAAATGAAGAAAATTTATCAACTTTTGATAATGTTGATTTGACAAATGTTTTTGTAATAGCTCCATCAACAAGAATGGATATTACAAATTCTGAAATTGTGGACGACGTACCAATTCCAAAGAATCAGCCAGTCATCACAATCAATGAGGGTGTAATGACTACAAACGTTTCCACACCAACAATTACTCAAGAAATTGAACAACATACTGTTCCAACAAATGATCAAATTATTGAGTTAGATATGTAATATGAAACCTGCATCAAAGCAGGTTTTTGTTATAAATAAACACTGTTTAGATATTGTCACAATTTTCCTAGTCTATATAAACCATAAATGTTATAATAGATATGTATTATAAAATATTGAAAGGTAACACTTACTACTATGACTAAACAAAATGTTACAATACTTACAATTCAAGACGTTAATGGTAAAAGACCAGATGAACATTATCTTAAGTCTTTAGAAGATATTTCATACAAAGGTAAAACATTTGTAAAAGCAGGTAGACTTGGCGCACGTATTTATTTTTCAGAAAATGCTACTCGTTTAGGTATCACTCCTGAAAACTTAAATCTTCAATTTGAAAATTCATGGGCGGATCATAATTCAGCAATTTATGTTGATAGTAGTGATACCATTTCCTTGGGCAACACGTTGTTAATTGATTCGTCTATTAATGATGTTAATCTAAAACATGCGAAATTACGAAACACACGTCTTCAATATTTACCAAATCCAGAACCAACAAGTTTACAAAAAACACCAACCTTTGAAAACTTGTATATGGATGACTCAACCATAACTATATCAAATACACCCACTTTAGAATCTAATCAAGTAGTGATTAAAGACATTGAAACATCTGGTACATCTATCCATATCCATGATCAACTTGAAAATGCTCAAATCCAAATTAAAAGTTTAAACGCTGATGATAGTTACTTAGACTTAGCCACAAACAAAGTTGAGATTGAATACTCTACCATGAATGATAGCAATTTCACAATTGGTCAAGTTGATACATTTTATATGGTTGATACAGATATCAGAAATATTTCTTGTAGATCTGATTCCACAAAAGATACCACTAATCAGGTTCATTTATCAGATGCAGTTCTTGGTAATTTGCAGCTTCATAACACGGTTAATATGGAACACTCTAAAATTATAGCGTCTGAAAAATTCCCATCTATTATTGATAATGTTGACTTAAAGAACATCAGTATCAAAGCACCTGATACAAAAGTGGATATTATCAATACAAAACTAGTTGAAGAATCACCTTATGAACTAAATACCAACAAGCAATTTTCAACTCATGTGGAACAAACGCCATATCAGCCCATCATCATCAAAGATGGTGTTATGTTCACCTCTAGTCCAACCATTACTCAGGAAACAGAAGTGGAAAACCACACCGTTCCTACAAATGAAGAAATTGTTGAATTAGATATCTAATTAAAACAAAAAAGAAAACCTGCCATCAAGCAGGTTTTTATTATGACTCATCATAACCCAAAATCAGGTTCAGATTTGCTAGGTGTAGATGGTTTAGGTAAATCATGCAATCGACCTTGCATTTCTTGAATAGGCTCATATTGAGACAGTAAATGCGCGTGATTTTGACGTGTTTCATACTCATTAGTATAAGTTGCTTGTTTAGTCACTTGACCATTATCATAGATGAGACGACCCATAGGTTCCTTATCTTCTTTAAATATATCATGTTTCAAATCAGAAACATCTGTATCAAAACTGATAATTTTAGCCAAGGACTTCGTTTGATCAACCGTCCGCATGACATCCACGTCTTTCATATTTGCGTTATGTAATTCTAGTTTATTGATATTTAATACGGTAACATTATCCAAATAAGTCACATCTTCAAATTCACCATTGTAGATTAAGGCATCATTGATTAGAACAGGATAGTTGGTTTTATCTGGATCCTCTGTCAACACTTTACAATTGACCAACTTAGAATTTTTGAGTTCAACCTTAGTATCAGGATCAAAACTCAAATCAGAACGAATTTCTGAATCAGTCAAAGCAAAGTTCTCAACTTCAGCTGTAATAGGTACATACAAGCTACTATTCTTCAAATGAATACCATTTTTATCAGTAGTATTAAAATCATTGAAGAATTTTACCACACGTTCTTTCACATAATCGTTATAAGAATCACTAATTCGTAAGGTTTCAAATTCAGCAGCAGTTGGAATCTTTAGACTCAATTGTGCACGTTTAACCGTGTTATTCACTTTACTACGATCAAGTTCATCCATATCATATCGCACAAATGAAACCGTACCACCAGTCAAGGTTTCTGGTAAAATATTTTCAATAGATTCATGTTCTAAATCTTTTAGCCCATATTGTAAGGTAAAATGATTTCGTGATGAATCCGCATCAAAACCAGAATGTTGAAATAAATATGTCATTGTTATACCTCAATTTCATAATATTATAACTTTATTAAGTATGTTTACATTATATCAAAAACCGTTTGATAAATATACTTAATGGAATTATAACTCCACACACTGTTCATGATAAATCCATTCATATCTTTTTATTCAATTTACCTTATGATATAATAGATTCACAAATTAATTTATAATGTAAATGAGGTATATTATGTCAAAATTCGACTTAAATGCTTATAAAGAGCAACACCCATCCCAAGTAGCAGTTGTAGAATTAGCTGTTATTGAGCAAAAAGATCATAATGGTCACAGGCTCCCAGATGCCCATATTGTAGCAGAAGATGTTGTAGACCATCAAGGTAACATTATTGCTAAAAAAGGACAAATGGTACAACATATTAACACAGCAACAAATTATGAAGCTGATGGTCAAGAAATGTTAGTCAATGCCTATGATGAATATAATGCTAAAATGCTGCCTGGTGAAGTAAACGATTACTTTTTAAACCATGGTGGATTTAGAAACATTAAATTGAATCAAGACCCAGAACAAATTCACCCACAAATGATTCCTGATGAAGATTTAACAGGAACATTAGAATTCAGCAATGCTCAATATGATTTAACCATTAAACGTAGTAATCAATATCGAATTATTGCTCTGGAAGATATTCAACCAGATCATAGTAGTATCCCTCTTGCTAAAAAAGGAGATATGGGAGCTGAAATCTTCTGTACAGACCAAATTGCAGCAGGTATCACTACTCAAGACCTTTCTGAAGAATTATACATGTATGATTCATGGATCAATCCTCAGTCATCTATTGAGGTTAACAACGCACTCCCAACCTTAATTAATTCAATAGTTAAAACTACAGATGTCAAACATC
>ERZ773068.156-NODE-156-length-37897-cov-36.577269_pt1 | contig 37897 bp, 36 predicted proteins | sample MGYA00580620_ERZ773068 | MGnify/ENA primary metagenome ERZ773068 (study PRJEB29015, sample SAMEA2737983) | human oral metagenome | biome: human oral; feature: human-associated habitat; material: dental | place: China | collected 2101 ... | reverse complement strand
CGAGAGCCTGCACCTGCTGTGCGCACGGATTGCGGGCAGCCTGTTTGAGCGGCCGTAAACGCTGTATGCCCACTACGCGCGCCGAAGGCGGGAAAGGCTTGAACCGGCGCGGATGCAGGGGGTGTTGTTTTGAAGTCAAGTACTTGGCATGCTGATTTGTATGGGTTATTTATTCCGGACAGTAGTGCGCCTGCGCGGGAATGACGGGGATAGGGGGGTGCCAAGTTTAAAGGCAGCTTGAAAACCGGTTTTTCGGTTTTCAGGCTGCCTTTTTCACATCATCAACGCGTTACCGGTTTGTAGCGGATACGTTTCGGTTTCGCGCCCTCTTCGCCGAGTCGGCGTTTCTTATCGGCTTCATATTCCTGATAGTTGCCGTCGAAGAACACCCATTTCGAATCGCCTTCGCAAGCCAAGATATGCGTGGCGATGCGGTCGAGGAACCAGCGGTCGTGCGAAATCACCATTACGCTGCCGGCAAATTCCAGCAATGCGTCTTCCAGTGCGCGCAGGGTTTCCACGTCGAGGTCGTTGGACGGCTCGTCCAGCAGCAACACATTGCCGCCGCTCAACAAGGTTTTTGCCAAGTGCAAACGTCCGCGTTCGCCGCCGGAAAGCTGCCCCGCGATTTTGCTTTGGTCGCTGCCTTTGAAATTGAAGCGACCCAAATATTGGCGGGCGGGGATTTCAAACTGGCCGACCTGCAAAATATCGCGACCTTCGGCAATGTTATCGAACACGGTTTTGTCGTTTTGCAAACCTTCGCGGCTTTGGTCAATCAGGCTCATTTTCACGGTTTGCCCGATTTTCACTTCGCCGGAATCAGGCTGCTCTTTGCCCGAAATCATTTTAAACAGCGTCGATTTACCCGCGCCGTTCGGGCCGATGATGCCGACAATCGCGCCCGCAGGCACTTTGAAGCTCAAATCGTCAATCAGCACTTTATCGCCGAACGATTTGGAAACGTTCACAAATTCAATCACTTCGTTACCCAAACGCTCGGCGACGGGAATGAAGATTTCCTGCGTTTCATTGCGTTTTTGGTATTCGTAGTTGCTCATTTCCTCGAAACGCGCCAGACGCGCTTTGGACTTGGCTTGGCGGCCTTTGGCATTCTGACGCACCCATTCCAACTCCTGCTTCATCGCCTTCACGCGCGCAGCTTCGGACTTTGCCTCGTTTTCCAAGCGTTTTTCTTTCTGCTCCAGCCAAGACGAGTAATTGCCTTTCCACGGAATACCGTGTCCGCGGTCGAGTTCCAAAATCCATTCGGCGGCGTTGTCCAAGAAGTAGCGGTCGTGCGTTACCGCAACGACTGTGCCGGGGAAGCGCACCAAGAATTGCTCCAGCCATTCGACCGATTCCGCATCCAAGTGGTTGGTCGGCTCGTCCAGCAGCAGCATATCCGGCTTGCTCAACAAGAGTTTGCACAGGGCAACGCGGCGCTTTTCACCTCCGGACAGATTGCCGATTTTGGCATCCCATTCCGGCAAGCGCAGCGCATCGGCGGCGATTTCCAATTCGTGTTCCGCGCCGCCGCCGGTTGACGAGCCTGCCGCGATAATCGCTTCCAAGCGGCCTTGTTCTTCCGCCAGCGCGTCAAAATCGGCATCGGGGTTGGCGTATTCGGCATAGACTTCTTCCAAGCGTTTTTGCGCGGCGGCCACTTCGCCCAAACCGCTTTCCACTTCTTCACGCACGGTTTTCTCAGGATCAAGCTCCGGCTCTTGCGGCAGATAGCCGATTTTGATGCCGCCCATCGGCACGGCTTCGCCCTCAAATTCCTTATCCACACCAGCCATAATCCGCAGCACGGTGGACTTACCCGCGCCGTTCAAACCGAGCAAACCGATTTTCGCGCCGGGGAAAAAGGAAAGGGAAATATCTTTAATGATGGTTTTCTGCGGCGGCACGACTTTGCTCACGCGCAGCATGGAATAGACGTATTGTTGGGACATGGGGGCTCCTTGGGTGGGGATTGGGGGCGAAAAAGATGCAGCCTGAAAACGGTTGGGCTTTTCAGGCAGCCTGAAAACTGTCGGATGGTCAGAACTTGCCGAGTTGGCCGCGCAGCGAGCGGATCAGGTGCTCTTTCATCAAGTCGTCGGCTTCGCGGCGCACCGCTTCTGCGCGCGCCAGCTCGTTGAGATCGGCTTGGTTGCTTTGGGTAGATTGTTCGATAAACACTTCGCGGGGCGCTTTGAGCGGCGAGCTGCCGTCGGGCAGCACCAGAGTAAATTTCGCTTTCTTTGCTTCAGTCATGATCTGTTGTCCTTTTCGGATTCGGAATAGAGTTGGGGACCGGGCAGGCAGCCTGCGACCGAAGGAAGTCCCCGTGGGAAAATCAGCCACGCGCCATCAGCAGCACAAAGCCCAGCCCAAACAGTATCGCCAGCAGCACGCCGATGGTGGCGATTAGGGTGGTGCGGCTGGCAGCGCGGACTTTTTCCAACTGGGTTTGCGCTTCGACCAGACGGGTCTGCTCGCGCAGCAGCTCGATTTCGGCAGCGCGCTCGTTGCCGGTGTGGGTGGTTTTTTCGTTATCCATCATGCTCTCCCGTTGATATCGGCATCGAACTTTGCGGCGGGCGGCTGCCGAAAACCGTTTGCCAGTAGGCTGCAGGGTTTTAAGGCTGCCTGCATGCCGTATTCTAACCGATTTGCCGCCGCACCCGGGCAGGCAGCCTGAATCAGGCGCGGCCGCCGACGTTCCAGGCGGCACAGTTCAGGCGCACGCACAGCAGGCGCCACAGCAGGGGATTTTTGGTGCTCAGGGCGGCGGCCTGCGGGCGCAGCAGGTTGTTGCGGGCGGACTCGTTCAGCGGCGCGGCGGCGGCAAGTGCGGCTTCCAGCGCCGCATCATCAAGCGTTTGCGGCGCCAGCAGCTCTGTGTTTTGGTACTCGCTGCGGCGGCCGAACTCGGGCGCGGGGGTGAGATAGGCGGCCAGCAGTTTCCACAGCAGCAGGCGCGGAGCGATGGGCGCGGCGTTTTTGCCACGGGAACTTCCTTCGGTTGCAGGCTGCCTGCTTGGCGGATTTTGCGGATTTTCCGATGCCGAAAGGTTTTCAGGCTGCTTTTCGTTTGCTGTTTCCACGGCGGCGCGGCAGGCGGCAAGCACCGCGTCGCGGGCGGCTTCGTCCTGCATCAGAAAGGCCGGCAGCAGGGTTTCGAGCACGGCGGGCGCGGGCGGCGGGCATTGCGCGGCCATCGCCGGCAGCAGACGCCACACATTGGCGGCAATGGTGCTGTTTTCGCCGTTGCCGCCGTTTTCAGGCTGCCTGAAACAGCCGAACAGCGCCAGCAGCGCGGCGGATGCGTATTCTTCGTCATCGGCGGCGTTTTGCCACAGCGGTGTGAGCGCGGCTTCGGCGGCGGCGTCCGGCCGGTGGCGGCGGATGCGCGCCTGCATGGCGTGGTAGCGGCTGCGGTATTCCTGCTCGCGGTTTTCGCGTTCGGCGGCATAGCGTTGGGCAAGGGCGGCGGGGCTGTCGGCAAAGAAAATGCCGTCGCCGGTATGGCCGGGCTGCTGCTGCCAGTCGTCGGGCAGGCTGCGGGCATAGGCGGGGTCGATGCGGCGGATGCGCTCGATAAGCGGCGGGTGGGTGGCGGCCAGCCGTGCTTTCAGGCTGCCTGCGCCATCGTGCAGGCGGCAGAACATCATATGGGCGTAGGCATCGGTGTGCGGCGGCGCCTTGTGCGGCAGGCTCTGGCTGCCGATCAGCCGCAGCAGTTCGAGCATCGGCTCTTTTTGGCGGGTCAGGCGCACCGCTTCGGTGTCGGCAAGAAACTCGCGCTGGCGCAGCACGGCGGCCTGTATCCAGCGGGCGCACAGGCTGCCGACCGCGCCGAGCGCCAGCAGCAGCGCGCCAATCAGGCTGGTGGGCAGCAGCGGCAGCACGATTTCAAGCAAGCCGTCGAAGGGGTGGTTATCGACGTTTTTGCTGCGGCGGTAGTCGGCATCGCCGTCCTGCCCTTCCAGCAGGTAGCGGCCGCTGCCGGCGATGCTCTGCAGGCCGTAGAGCCAGCCGCTGAGATATTGGTTCAGGCGCATGTCGCCGTGGCGGATGTGGCTGAATTCGTGGGCGAGCAGCGCCTGCATCTGGTCGCGCGTAAGCTGCTCGAGCGCGCCGCGGGTTACGCCGATGGTGGCATTGCCGCGTTCGGTGCCGGCGGCAAAGGCGTTGATGGCGGTATTGCCGTCGATCAGATAAACGGCAGGGGCGGGCAGCATCGCCGCAGCGGCGGTTTCTTCGCACAGATTGAGCAGGCGGCGCTCGAGAAAGTCGGCTTCGCGCCGCGTCAGCCGCCGGCCGCCGAGTTCGGCCGCCACTTCGCCGCCGCCGCGGCGCAGCCGTTTGATGCGGTGCAGGCTGAGCGACACCACCAGCGCCGCTGTGCCGAGCGCGAACGGCAGATAATAGGCGGCCGGCCTGCCGGCAAAACCGTAAGCCCACGCCAACAGCGTGCCCAGCACCAGCGACACCGAAGCGGAAGTGGCCAGCAGCGCGGCAATATACAGCAGCACCAGCCACGCGCTGCGGCGGCGGTGGCGGAAAAAGTCCATAGCGGGCTCCTGTGGCGCTGGGTGGGTGGGGTTTCAGGCTGCTTTGGGGTTTCAGGCTGCTTTGGGGTTTCAGTTGTAGGGTGCGCCCCGCGCACCATTATGCTGTTGCCGGTGGTTTTCTGTGCGCGGTGCGCACCCTACTGCACCTGAATCAAAGTAAAGCGTGCGAAAGCAGCCTGAAAAGCGGTTTTCGTTTGAAAGATACGGCGGGATGGTTTTCAGGCTGCTTTGTTTTCAGGCTGCCCATACGGCAGGGCAGCCTGAAAAGCGGGTCAGTCTTTTTGCGACACGATGCCGGGCAGGCCGCGGACGGCGGACATCAGGGTGTCGATTTTGGCGCGGTAGTTCTGCAGGCTGCCGATATTGACCGGCGTGAGCTTGGGCACCGGCAGGGCGACGCTGGCGGGGTTGACGTGCTGGCCGTTGATGCGCACTTCGTAGTGCAGGTGCGGGCCGGTGGAGCGACCGGTGCTGCCGACCAGGCCGATTACCTGCCCCGCGCGCACATGGGTGCCGACATTGACGCCTTCGACAAAGGCGCTCATGTGGCCGTACAGCGTTTCCAGGCCGTTGCCGTGGTCGATCATCACCGTGTAGCCGTAGCCGCCTTTGGCGCCGCGGAAGTTCACCACGCCGTCGCTGGGGGCGAGGATGCGGGTGCCGGTGGGGGCGGCGTAGTCGATGCCGGTGTGCATGCGCACGGTGTGTAGCACGGGGTGGATGCGGATGCCGTAGGGCGAGGAGATGCGGGTGTAGTGCTCGATGGGCAGGCCGGCGAAGCCTTCTTTGAGCGGCTGGCCGTTTTCGTCGTAGTAGTTGCCTTCGCGGCTGCCTGCGCGGCTTTCGCCCTGCTCGAAGTAGTAGCCGTAGTAGGTTTGGCCGCCGGCGGTGATTTCGGCGGCGAGAATGTTGCCGGTGGCGATTTCCTGGCCGCGGAAATACAGGCTTTCATACAGCACGCGCACGCTGTCGCCTTCTTTGAGTTCGTCCATATTGACTTTGCCGGAAAAAATCTCTTTGAGCGAGATGCGCACTTCCACCGGCACGCCCGCCCGTGCCAGCGCGCCGGCGGCGGAGGTGGTGATAACCGCCGAACGCAGCGAGGGCAGGGTTTCGGTGTCGGCGGCGGCGGTGTGGTGCTGCCAGCGGCCGTTTACCCGCTCCAGCGCCACCAGATTGCGCTCGCCGTTGTCGTCGTCGTTGAAAAACTGGACGTCGGTTACATGCTGCTCGGCGTCGGCGCGCACGCTGACAATCTGCCCCGAATGCAGCTTGAGCGACTTGAGATCGACCGGGCTTTGCGCCATCAGGTCGCGGATGCTGCCCGCTTCGATGCCCAGCCGCGCCAGTATGATTTCGAGCGTGTCGCCGGCGCGGACTTCTTCGTCCTGCCAGTAGCTGCTGCCCTGGCTTTGTTCGGACAGGGGCGGCAGCGGCAATTCCTGCACCACCACGCGGCCGCCGCCGGCGGGTTTGGGGTTTTTGCTGCCGCCGGAACACGCCCACGGCAGCAGCAGGGCGGCGGCCAGCGCGGCAGCCAGCGCGGCTTGCCGGCGGCGGGTTTTGGGCAGAAATTTTTTGAGGGTCGGGTTGTCGAGAAGCGGTTTTTTGCTCATGGCGGTTTCGGTCGGTGTTCTAACTATCGGGTTTCAGGCTGCCTGCGGTTTCAGGTTGCCGCAGGATGCGGATGGTGCATAAAACATTCTTGGTGCGCGGTGCGCACCTACATTGCATCGGGTTTTCAGGCTGCCGTTTCGGCGGCCAGCTCGTCCAGCACCTGATGCGGCGCGGCTTCAAAGGCGGCGGCCTGCGCCAGCATGGCGGCGGGTTCGGCAAATTCCAGGTGCCGCTCGCATTCGATAAAGCCCCATTCCTGATCGACGGCAATCAGGGTCAGCAGCAGGCGGCCGTCGGGGCGGCAGAGGGCGTCGTAAAGATAACGGCCGTCTTCGCTGGCGCCGCCGAACAGGTCGGCACGCTGCCATGTCGCGGCATTAGGGCAGGGCGCACCGGCGGGCAGATGATTGTAACTGCGCCAGCGCAGGGGGCTTTCAGGCTGCTTTTGGTTTTCAGGCTGTAGGGTGCGCATCGCGCACCGCATATCTTCTGCAACGGGGGGTTGGTGCGCGGTGCGCCCCCTACGCGTACGGTCTTGCTTTTCAGGCTGCATGGCCGTTCTCCGCTTCGAGAATATACAGCGAAGTGCGCTCGCGGCGGCGGGCGAAGGCCAGCGGGTCGGTATCGTCGGCGGCTTTCGGGTGCTGCGGCGCGGTTTGCAGGAGGTTCGCCAAGCGCAGGCCGGCAGCCTGAAACCATTGCGCTAATGCCTGCGGTTCGCGCAGGCCGAGATGTTCGGCCAAGTCGGACATCACCAGCCACAGCTGCCCTTGCGGCGCGAGCCGTTCTCGGGCACCGGTCAGCAGGGCGCGCAGCATGGCGTGGCCGGGGTCGTAAAGCGCGGTTTCCAGCTCGGACGTGGGCTTGGCGGGCAGCCACGGCGGGTTGCAGACAATCAGGTCGGCGCGGCCTTGGGGAAACAGGTCTTGCTCCAGCAGGCGGATATCGGCATCGACGCCGGCGCGGGCGAAATTGGCGCGGGCGGCGGCGATGGCGCGCGGGTTGGTGTCGGTGGCGCTGATGTCGCGCAGGCCGCGTTGGTGCAGCAGCAGCGCCAGCACGCCGCTGCCGGTGCCGATGTCCCACGCCGTTTGCGCGTTTGCCGGCAGCGGCGCTTGGGCGATCAGCTGCAGATATTCGCCGCGCAGGGGCGAAAACACGCCGTAGGGCACGTGGATGCGCTCTGCCAGTACGCCGGTATCGACGCCGCTTTGCTGCCACTGCCAGGCGCCGATAAAGCCCAGAAGCTGGTTTAAGGGCAGCAGAAAGGGGGCTTGGTTGGCTTCGCCGTAAACGGCGGCCATCGCGGCGGCAACATCGGGCGCGCGCGGCAAATCCAACGTAAAGCCCGGGTCGATGCGCACCAGCAGCATATCGGCGCCGCGGGCGGCCTGCGACTGCGCCAGCCGGTGCTTGTGAAAGGCTTCGGCGGGCGTGGCGGCGGGCTTGGGCGGCTTGCGCAGGCGTTTTTTCAGCGCCGCCAAAACCTGCTTGGCATTGTGGTAGTCGCCCTGCCACAGGGTGGCGCGGTTTTGGCAGGCAGCCTGAAAAATGTCTTGGGCGCTGCATTCGCGCACCGCCTGCGCCAACGGCGGCGGACTGCGGAAGGCGGGACTGCGGTATTCGCAGGCCAGGTTCTGCGGCAGCACGGTAATCATGGTTCTGGTTCCGGGAAAAACGGGGCAGGCAGCCTGAAAACGGCTTTCAGGCTGCTTCGCCGCGGGAAAAATCGGGGTGGCGGATCAGCAGCAGGATCAGCAGCAGCGCCGGCAGCGCCAGCGCGGCGCCGGCAAAGCCGATATTGGCGATGCCCAAATGGGCGGCGGCGTATCCGCCCAGCAGCGCGCCGGCGCCGATGCCGATATTGTACAGGCCGGAAAACAGCGCCATCGCCAAATCCGAAGCGTCGGGCGCCGCTTCCAGCACTTTGGCCTGCATCGAGAGCGACAGCACGATAATCCCCACGCCCCAATACAGGCACAGTCCATACAGCGCCCACGGCATGCCGGCCAGCGGCAGCAGCAGGAGCATCGCCGAGAGCATCACCGCCGCGCTGCCGGCCAGCAGCAGTTTGGCACGGCGGGCAAACAGGCGGCCGAAAAGATAGGAGCCGATAAAGCCGGCGGCGCCGTAGCCCAAGAGTAATACCGTTACCTGCGAAGGCGACAGCTTCGCGTGCTGCAGGGCAAAGGGTTCGATATAGCTGTAGGCGGTGAAATGGGCGCTGACGCCCAGCGCGGTTAGCGCATACAGCATCCGCACCACCGGCCGCGACAGCAGCGAGGGCAGGCTGGCGAGCGAGCCGCTGTTGCGGCTGGGTAGGCGCGGCAGGCGTTTGGCCAGTATCAGCCCCACCGCCAACGCGCCGGCGCCGATAGCGGCGAAACTCACCCGCCAACCCGCACTCTGGCCGAGCAGCTTGCCCAGCGGAATGCCGAGCACCATCGCCAGCGTCGTCCCCATCACCAGCAGCCCCAAAGCCTTGTGCTGGCGGCCTTTGGGCGCAATCCGCACCGCCAGCGAGGCGGTTACCGACCAAAACAGCGCGTGCGCCAGCGCCACCAGCACCCTTGAAGCCAGCAGCACTTCAAAGCGCGGCGAAAGCACCGACACCAGATGGCCGAGCACAAACAGCGCAAACACAAACAACAACAGGCCGCGCCGCTCCCAACGGCGGGTGAGCAGCATCAGCGGCAGCGAAGCGAGCGCGACGATCCACGCATACACCGTCATCATCACGCCGATGCGCGTGGCCGGTAGGGCAAAAGACGCGCCGATGTCGCTGAGCATGGCAATCGGGATAAATTCGGTGGTGTTGAAAATAAAGGCGGCGCAGGCCAGCGCGGCCACACCCGCCCACGAGCGGCGCACCGCGGCTTCGGCGGCGCTTTCGTCGTGCTCTGGGGCGGGTTCTTCGGCGGTGGTGTGCATGGTGTGTGTTTATACTGATGGCAAAAGGCGCGATTATAACGGGACTTTCCCGCCCGGGGCGGCCGGCATCTGTCGGGCAAACGGCAAAAACCGTTTTCAGGCTGCCTTTTGCCCAAGATTGCCGCAGGCAGCCTGAAAGGCGAAAGCAGCCTGAAAAACGTCCGGTTTTTTCAGGCTGCCCTTTATTTTTCCCCGCCTTGTTCGCGCGCAAACCCGTGCGCGGCGATTCAGTTATAATCGCGCCTTTCTTTGTTCCGCCCAAGGCAAACGCCATGCAGCTTCCCACCGAAATCCGCATCAGCGGTGCGCGCGACGCGCTCACGCTCTGCTACGGCGAGCTGGAACACACGCTCCCCGCCGAATTTCTGCGCGTTTATTCGCCCAGCGCCGAAGTGCGCGGCCACGGCCGCGGCCAGGAAAAACTGCAAACCGGCAAACGCGGCGTGCTGATCGAAGACATTTCGCCCGCCGGCAACTACGCGCTGAAAATCCGTTTTTCCGACGGCCACGACAGCGGTCTTTTCGATTGGGACTATCTCTACCGCTTAGGCAGCGGCCGCGAAGCAATGTGGCAGGACTATCTGGCGCGCTTGGAAGCGGCCGGCGCTTCGCGCGATGTGGATTCCACGCCAGCGAAAAAAGGCAAAAACTGCGGCGGCTGCGGCGGCCATTAAATTAAATATTGTTTTCAGGCTGCCCCCAGTCTTCTCAAGGCAGCCTGAAAGTTTGTGCAATCCGTTTGACACGGGCCAAGATTATTGCGAATCCTTATGCAAAACAGCGATCTGTTCCTTACCCTGCTGATACTCGCCACCTGCGGCATCAGCGCCGTCGGTTTTTCCAACCGGCTGTTTTTCCAGCGTTACCAGTTTCACGTCGGCGCCATTTTGCGTGCCAAACAATACGAGCGCCTGATTACTTCGGGCTTTTTGCACGCCGATTGGACGCATCTGCTGTTCAATATGCTGACGCTGTATTTTTTCCACGAGATTATTCTGGTTTTATACGGCCCGATATGGTTTTTCGCGCTGTATTTCGGCGCGCTGCTCGCCAGCAACCTGTTCAGCCTGCTGCTGTACCGCAACCGGCCGTCCTACGCCGCCATCGGCGCGTCCGGCGCGGTATCGGGCATTTTGTTCGCTTCGATTGCCATCGCGCCGGAAATGATGATCCGTTTTTTGTTTATCCCCATCGACATCCCCGCCTGGCTGTTTGCCACCGGCTATTTCGCCTATTCGGTGTACATGATGCTCAACCCGCGCCCGCACGACAATATCGGCCATGCCGCGCATCTGGGCGGTGCGGTGTTCGGTTTTGCCTTTGTGATTGCGCTGACGCCGCAGCTGCTGGCGGCCAACGGCCTGTATATCGGCATTATGTCGCTGCCGCTGCTGTATATGGGCTTTGAGCTGTTCTTAAACAAAAAACGGCGCTAAACCCATTTTTCGGCAGCCTGAACTCCCTTTTCCGAACCATCCGACCTACGAAAGCCCCGATTATGAGCGATTCCGACAAACAAACCCACTTCGGCTACCAAACCGTAAACGAAAGCGAAAAAGCCGGCCGCGTGGCGCAGGTGTTCCACTCAGTAGCTAAAAACTACGATTTGATGAACGACGTAATGTCCGGCGGCCTGCACCGCCTGTGGAAGCACTTCACCATCAACACCGCCTATGTGCCCGCCGGCGGCAAAGTGCTGGATATTGCCGGCGGCACCGGCGATTTGTCGCGCGGCTGGGCGAAGAAAGTCGGCCGCGACGGCGAAGTCTGGCTCACCGACATCAATTCCTCCATGCTCGGCGTCGGCCGCGACCGCTTGCTCAACGAAGGCCTGGTGCTGCCGGTGGCGGTGTGCGACGCGGAAAAACTGCCTTTCCCCGACGATTATTTCGACCTGGTTTCCGTGTCCTTCGGCCTGCGCAACATGACGCACAAAGACATCGCCCTGCAGGAAATGCGCCGCGTGCTCAAACCCGGCGGCACCCTGCTGGTGCTGGAATTTTCCAAAGTCAACAAAACTCTCGAGCCGGCCTACGATCTCTATTCCTTCAAACTGCTGCCGCTGATGGGGCGCCTGATCGCCAAAGACGCCGACAGCTACCAGTATCTGGCCGAATCCATCCGCATGCACCCCGACCAGGAAACGCTCAAGCAGATGATGCTCGATGCCGGTTTTTCCCGCGTCGATTACCAAAACCTCACCGCCGGCGTCGTCGCCCTGCACAAAGGCGTGAAATAAGGGCAAACCGGATTACCCAACCGAACGGCCGGACTTCGCAATGGAAGTCCGGCCGTTTTTGCGCTTTCAGGCAGCCTGAAAGCCCCGCCCCTATTTTTTCAGGCTGCTGGCAACGCCGGCGGCAACGATTATGGCGATGCCGGCGGCCTCCTGTCCGCCCAGCGTTTCGCCCAGCCACAGGGCGCCGTAGAGGGCGGAGAAGACTACCGTCAGATAGGAAAGGGCGGCGACGGTAAAGGTGCGGCCGACCTGGTAGGCGCGGGTGAGCGCCAGTTGGGCGAACATCGCGCTCAGACCGATGCCCGCCACATAGGGCAGGCTCTCGAGCGACGGGCGGTGCCAGCCGGCGCGGCTGGCGAGTACCGCCGACACCACGGCGGCAACGGCGGAGAAATACCACACCACCCGCCAGGTCGGCTCGCCCATGCGCGAGAGTCCGCGCACCTGCAGATAGGCGGCGCCGGCGCAAAAGCCGCTGCCCAGCCCCACCAGCGCCGCCCATTCCTGGCCGCTGTGAAAAGCCGGCCGCAGAATCAGCGCGATGCCGCCCAAGCCCGCCAGCAGCGCGAGCCAAATGCGCAGCGGCGGCCGTTCCCGATACACCAGCACCGACAGCAGCGCGAGAAACACCGCCGAGGTGTAGTTGAGGGTAATCGCGGTGGCCAGCGGCAGATGGGTGATGCCGTAGAAAAACAGCACCAGCCCGGCAGTGCCGGTCAGCCCGCGGCCGATATGCGCTTTAAGGTGCGGCGTTTTCAGGCTGCGTTTGAACAGGGCAGCCTGAAAACCGAGCACCAGCACCGCCACCATCACCCGCCAGAACACCAGCTCGTAATGGCTCATGGCAAAACGGCGGCCGGCGGCTTTCACCAGCACGCCCATCACGGTGAAGCAGACGGCGGCAACAATAATCCAGCCCGATCCAAGCGGGTCTTTTTTGGCGGTGGCGGAAGTGTCGGTGTGGGACATAGTGGCAATACGGGGCAAAAGGCAGCCTGAAAGCAGCCTGAAAAGGATAGGGGACGATGCGGGCGGCAAAAACCAAAGCAGCCTGAAAAATACAGGCCGCTGATTTTCAGGCTGCCTTTGGCGGATTGTCCGCAACCTGCCAGCCGACGCGTTTCCGCTTGCGCTTGCGGGGGAGGACTAGGGTGGGGGCGGTGGCCGTTGCGGAAAACTTTTACCGATCGGCTGCGGCAGCAGTTGTAGCTTGGGTCGCGACCCAGCAATGCGCTTAGATTCCTTGCTGATGTTGGGTTTGCAACCCAACCTACCTGCTGCCACCCCCACCCCACCGCGCTGGGGTGCGGGGGAGGGAGTAAGGTGCCGGCAGTATGGCGGTTTCAGGCTGCCTTGGTGCGCGGTGCGGCACCCTACGGACTTTCAGGCTGCCTTTGAGTTTTCAGGCTGCCTATTTGAGCATGTTTTTAATCACGCCCATCACGCTGCGGGAGATGGTGCGGGTGATTTGTTTGTTGATTTGGTCGCCTACCGAATCGGCCAAATCGTAAGCCATGCCCTGGTTGGATTTTTTGCGGCTGCCGAAGAGTCCGCCGAGAAAGCCGCCGACGATGCCGCCGCCGGATTGCGCTTCGCTTTTGCTTTCGGCTTTGGTAGCGCTTTTTTGTGCGGCTTGGGCTTCGGCTTGGGCGGCAGCCTGCTGCGCCTGTTCGGCTTCAAACTGCTGCAGGGCTTCGTAGGCGGAGAAGTTGTCCACCGCGTCTTTGTAGTGGCGGTAAAGGATGTCGGACTGGAAGGCGGACTGGCGCTCGGCATCGGCCAGCGGGGCGAGCTGCGACTGCGGCGGCAGTATCCAGGCGCGTTCCACCGGGGCGGGCATGCCTTTTTCGTCGAGCAGCGACACCAGCGCTTCGCCGATGCCCAATTCGCCGATGGCGTCGGCCACTTTGAGATTGGGATTGCTGCGGAAGGTGTCGGCGGCGGCCTTGACGGCCTTTTGGTCGCGCGGGGTAAAGGCGCGCAGGGCGTGCTGGACGCGGTTGCCGAGCTGGCCGAGCACGCTGTCGGGGATGTCCAGCGGGTTTTGGCTGACGAAATACACGCCCACGCCTTTGGAGCGGATCAGGCGCACCACCTGCTCGATCTGCTGCATCAGCGCGGGGGTGGGGTTATCGAACATCAGATGCGCTTCGTCGAAAAACAGCACCAGCTTGGGCAGCGGCAGATCGCCGCTTTCCGGCAGCATTTCAAAGAGTTCGGCCAGAAACCACAGCATAAAGGCGCTGTACAGGCGCGGCGAGCGGATCAGCTTTTCGGCGTTGAGAATATTGACGATGCCGCGGCCGCCGTCAGTTTGCAGCCAGTCGGCCAGATTGAGTTCGGGTTCGCCGAAAAAGCGCTCGGCGCCTTCGCCCTCCAACTGCAGCAGCTGGCGCTGGATAGCGCCGACGCTGGCGGCGGAAACATTGCCGTAGCGCTCGCGGTATTCGGCGGCGTGCTGCGACACATATTGCAGCATGCCGCGCAAGTCTTTCAGATCGATCAGGTGCCAGCCTTTGTCGTCGGCCACTTTGAAAACGATATTGAGCAGCCCTTCCTGGGTATCGTTCAGATTCATCAGCCGCGCCAAGAGCATCGGCCCCATCTGCGACACGCTGACGCGCACCGGAATGCCGGTTTCGCCGTAAACATCCCAAAAGCGCACGGGAAAGCCCGCCAGATAGTCTGCATCCAAGCCGAACTGCGCCATGCGCTCGCCGACCTTGCCGCCGCCGTCGCCGGCGCGGGAAATGCCCGACAAATCGCCTTTCACGTCGGCCAGAAACACCGGCACGCCGGCGGCGCTGAACATTTCGGCCATGCGCCGCAGGGTAACGGTTTTGCCGGTACCGGTGGCACCGGCAATCAGGCCGTGGCGGTTGATCATCTTGCCGGTAACGGCCAGCGCGTTTTCAGGCTGCCCGACGCTGCGGGCGAGAACAAACTCAGTCATCTGCTGCTCCTACGAAAGCGGTATCCGCAAAAAGGGGGCGATTGTAGCGCCGAAACGGGGGCTTGTCGCGCCGGCGGCCGCAATGCTTTTCAGGCTGCCTGCCCGACGGTTTGCGCACAAAGCGTCGGCAAGGCAGCCTGAAACAGCAGCGCGGCGGCCAGCAGCAGGGCGGTGCTTGTTTTAAGGGCGCTCATGGCTTTCTCCTTGCAGCGTTAAACGGTGGCGGCAGTTTACGTTTTTTTATTGGGCGCGCAAACGGTTTCAGGCTGCCTGTCTGCCGGAAAAGGCAGCCTGAAAAAGGCTGCGCCGGCTGCGGCGGCGATTTAAAAGGCGTGTGTGTTGGGTTAAAATCGGCAGCGCAAGTACGGCACAACTTTAAAAAGGAGAGTGTATGAACCGGCAAGATTGGAACGATGCCGCAATTATCAGCGCGGCGGCAGCGGTTTTGGCGTGGATCTATCCGCCGTTTGTCTGCTTTATCGGCGTGGGCGGGGTGTGCGCGGCGGCGTTTGGCGGCATTGCCATGTGGCAGCTGCGCGAAACCCCGGCGCGCGGCCTGGCGCTGGCGCGCTTCGGCTGGTTTGTCGGCTGGTTCGATATCGCGGTGTATGTGTACCGGATGAGCAGCCTGATTCTGCGTTCGGTGTATGGCTAGGGTGTGTTGGCATTTAACTTTTGCAGTGGATTTTGCCTCAGAAAATGGCAGATGCAAGGCAAAAATGCGAGCCTATGCCGTCCATAGGCGAGTATTTTTAACGCGGCAGATGCCGTTTTCTGGCGAAAAATCCGCCAAAATGTTGATTGCCAACACACCCTAGGCAGCCTGAAAACAAAAAAGCAGTCTGAAAAGCGCTTTGGCGGTTTTCAGGCTGCTTTTGGGTTCAAATTAAGAGTTTGGTAATGATTTGGCTGAGGCTTTGCGCTTCGTCTGCGCCGGCGGCGGGGAGAATTTCCGCCCATTCTGTTGCGGTGAATTTTTGCCAGTTGAGCGGCACGTTGTCCCCGAGCGCGGCAAATATCCCTTTGGCACGGTATTGGAACGATGCTTTTGTCTGCAGAGTGTAGCGGACGGGGAAGGATTGTGCGGCGGGGTGTTTGGCGATTTTGCGCGCGTGTTTGCAGGCGGTGAAGAAATAGATGGGGAGTGCGGCATAGGCACCCAGCAACAATAGCGTAAAAAGCCGGTCTGCTAATAATCGGGGTGGGTTTTGGGGCTCGAATATAGGGAAATAACCGAAATAAGCACCTAGTTTGGCTATCGGTACCAAGAGCAGCACAAGGGCAATCATCAAATACCGTTTCGCGGCTTTTTTCGCATCGGCGCGTTCGCTGTCGCTAATAGGGCGGGATTTTTGCCATGTGATGTGTGTGGCGCCGGATTGCACGGCGCGGAGCAGTTCGGCGAACGGGGTGTCGGGGGACATGGTTTTTCCTTGTTTGGGGATGGATAAAAAAGTTTCAGCCTGCCCCATTCTGTTTGGCTTCCAATTCTTCCCATCTTTCCAGTTTTTCCATCAGCTCGTTTTCCACCGCTTCCGCACGCTGCTGCAATGCGGCGGCTTTTTCGTAGTCGCGGAACACTTCGGGGTCGGACAGTTGCGTGTTCAGCTATACCTGTTCGGCTTCCAGCGCGGCGATTTCGTCAGGCAGGGCGTCGAGTTCGCGCTGTTCTTTGTACGACAGCTTGGCCGTGCGGTTGGACTTGGGTTTGTCTTTTTCAGACGGCCTTTCGGTTATTTGATGCAGCCTGAAAGCGGCGTTTCAACTAAGTGAAAAAAGCAGCCTGCACTTTGTTTTCCAAATGTGCAGGCTGCTTTTTTGTGTTTTCAGACGGTCTTATCGGCAGAAAGGCTACTTGAAAGCGCAGCTTCAACGAAGTTAAAACGAAGCGAGTTTCTGCGAAGCAAAAACAGAGCTTCGACGGCGTTAAAACGGATTTATGCTTCGCCTTCCCAGACGCCACGCGTATCCACGCCGGTTTCTTCCGCCAAGCGTTCGATTTCGGCTATTTGTTCGGTGGTCAGTACCAGTTTGGCGGCATTGTCGATGATGTGCATAATCTTTCTTTGTGTTACTGTTGATGGATGAACGTATTATTGCGGCGGGGATTTTGTTGAGTAGGCTGTAAATGGCAAAAGGTTTTTTAGGGAAGGCTAATCATCAGGATAAAAAATGTTGAGCTGGAATGCCCAACGGTGTTGTTCGCTATAAGTCAGTCTGAAAAGTGGACGTAAACGAAATCGTTTTCTACCAGATTTGTCAGGAACGTTGATGGATATTTAAAAAGTAGAAAGGTTGTCTGAAAATGAGTTTCAGACAACCTTTTTTATTTTGTGGAGATTATGTAGTCACTGTATTTTTTAGTGCAACAAAGTTCGCTTATGTTTATTCAATTCCTAACTTATTATTAATAACTTTTAGTACATTATCATCTTTATTCAAGATAATAGGAAAACCTTTTACATCTAGCACTTTACTAGTTATGGATACTTCTAATTTTCCTTCTTCATTAATTTGAGAATGAAATATTGATGGCTGTCCTCCTGATGTATTCAAATTTTCTTTCCCTTCCGCATAATCAGCATGAATTGGAGAAATAAAAGATAAAAGTTCATTTCTAATCGCTCTTGATTCATCAATGGGTTCACTATTTGAAGCATATTTCAAGCACTTTATAATGTCTTGATATCTGCTTTCAAGCTCTTCTGATGAAGATAAAATATATTCACTTTCAGTAACTGCATCCTCAACTTTATCTGTAATTGCATTATTATCATGATAATAGGATTCAAGAGCTCCTTTTCTCAAAATAAACAATCCTGTTTCTTCAAAAATATCAAATAATACACAGAGTCTATTTTTTATATTATTCCAATCATCATTCAAATTTTGCTCATTGAATACTGTACATAAAGCTGAGCGTTTTTTATTTAATAATTCATTTTCTGATAAGGTAAAATATGAATGTTCCTGAGCTATGTTAGCAATACTATCCCAGTTATTTTGGACTAACGAACAGAAGTCGTCATAAATATTCTTTGCAAGAGCTAAAATACCTGAATGGCCTTTTTTACTAGCTAATCTATCTGCAGCATTTCGTATTTGTTCATTATGAAAATAGGCACGAACTAGATCCAAACTATCCGCAAAAGCATCTGCATCAACTAAAACTGTTGGTATTTTACCCATTAGTCTAAATAACTTAACTGTTTCAGGCATAGCTTCCTTACCATTAATCGGCAATATCTGAGAACCTGCTGCTTCAAGATTTAAATATAATTTATCTGAAAGTGTATTGCAGATAATTACATCAGATGGACCTTCAACTAAAAGTGGTGTTCTAGAGAATAAGGCTAATTTGTGTTCTTGTCCTAATCGAGCAACAAGACTTTTCACGTGTGTATTTTTTAACTCCCCTGCATCTTTAGGAATTTGAATAGGCTCTTCTTTTAAATCATTACAAAAAATAAAAGATAACAAATCATCTGTTTTCGAAATCTTGATCATTTCTGTTGAGTGTGTTGTCATCACAATTATTTTTTTATAGCCATCTTCACCAGGAATTCCTGCAACTCGTGTAATTTCTTTAAGTAGAAAGGCTTGTAATTGTGGGTGTAATGAAACTTCAGGCTCATCAATAAGTAAAACCCCGACTTCATCGTCGTATAGCGCAGATAAAATCCCAACGAGATGTAATAACCCAGATGCTTCACGAGCAGATGAGTAATAAGTATTACTAGCTCCTACCCTTAAAAAGAAGACTTTTAGATAACCAGAATCCCATTCTATTTTAATATCTCTTTTGAATAATTTTCGCAACCTCTCTTGAACTTTAATAAGTATGTCAGGGCGTTTATAGAGAGTATGGAGATCTCCCAAAATTGATTCTATTTCATGCCGATAATTAGTTTCAGATTTATCACCCAATTTAGCATCATCAATATGATAATAATATCGGTCTGTTTTTGAACGATATTGTTCTAATGGAGATAAACGTCCAGCAGAAATAAAACGAACTTTTTTATTCGTGTAACTATTAAAACTCCCTTTTAATCCCTTTAATAAATGAGTTTTTCCTGAACCGTTTGGCCCAACAATAAATGTTAATGCTGATCGTAGTTCAATTTCTCTAGAAAAATCACCTTCATGACTATTGATATTAGCTGTAATAGACAATGGAAATTCCATAATTTAGTTCCTTATTAATTAATATATTAAAAAGCATACAACGGCACATTCACCAGCCAATCCTGTTTCCGATAATCCACCATTGAAAATCGTGCAGCCTGTTCAGGTTCAAACTGTTCTACATAAAATTTCACGCTCTTCGCTTTCTCCCTGACCTTTTCCCGTAGAAGAGGGGATTGGGTGCAGGCTGCTTTTTATTTTTCAGGTAGCCCTCCAAACGCCCCATCAGGCTACCTAAAACCTAAATCACCCCCCGTTCTGTTTCCCTTCCAACATCTCCCACCGCTCCAATTTCTCCAGCAGCAGCGTTTCAATTTCTTCCGCCCGCGCTTGCAGGCTGCCAGCTTTTTCGTAGTCTTTGAAGATTTCGGGGTCGGAAAGCTGGGCGTTCAAAGCGGCCTGTTCGGCTTCCAGCGCGGCGATTTCGTCGGGCAGGGTGTCGAGTTCGCGCTGTTCTTTGTACGACAGCTTGGCCGTGCGGTTGGGCTTGGGTTTGTCTTTTTCAGGCAGCCTTTCGGGCTTGGCGGCGGGGGCGGAGGCAGCCTGCACTTTCTCTTCGCGCGCCTTCGCGTCGGCATAGTCCTGATAGCCGCCGATGTATTCTTTTAGACGGCCTTCTCCTTCAAATACAATGCTCTGCGTAATCACGTTGTCCAAAAACATACGGTCATGGCTGACGAGGAACACGGTGCCGGCGTAGTCGCGCAGCAGTTCTTCCAGCAGTTCCTGCGTGTCGATGTCCAAATCGTTGGTCGGCTCGTCCAGCACCAGAATGTTGGCGGGGCGGGTGAACAGTTTGGCCAGCAAGAGGCGGTTGCGCTCGCCGCCGGAAAGCGACGACACGGGCGACTGGGCGCGGGCGGGGTGGAACAGGAAGTCTTCCAGATAGCCCATCACGTGCCGCTTTTTGCCGCCGATTTCCACATAATCGTTGCCTTGGCCGAGCGTGTAGAACACGGTGTCGTTTTCGTTGAGCGCGCTGCGGAATTGGTCGAAATACGCCACTTCCTGCTTGCTGCCGAGGCGGATTTTGCCGCCGGTGGGCGCGAGTTCGCCCAAAATCAGCTTCAAAAACGTGGTTTTGCCGATGCCGTTTGCACCAATCAGGCCGATTTTGTCGCCGCGCTGAATCACGGCGGAAAAATCGTTCATAATCAGTTTATTGCCATACGCAAACGAGGCGTGTTCCAGCTCGGCGACGATTTTGCCGCTTTTCTCGCCCGAATCGAGCTTGAACGACACCTGCCCCTGCCGCTCGCGGCGCGCGGCGCGCTGGCGGCGCAATTCTTCCAAACGGCGCACGCGGCCTTCGTTGCGGGTGCGCCGCGCTTCGATGCCTTTGCGTATCCACGCTTCTTCCTGCGCGTGGAATTTGTCGAACAGGCGGTTGTGCTCGGCTTCCACCGCCAGTTCTTCGGCTTTTTTCTCGCTGTAACGCGCAAACGAGCCGGGATAAGAGCGCAAAATGCCGCGATCGAGTTCGACAATGCGGGTGGCGATGTTGTCGAGAAAACGGCGGTCGTGGGTGATCACAATCAGGCTGCCTGAAAAGCCGCGCAGCAGGTTTTCCAGCCAGATGATGGCGTCGATGTCCAAGTGGTTGGTCGGCTCATCGAGCAGCAGGATATCGGGCTTTTGCACCCAGGCCTGCGCCAGCGCGACGCGCTTTTTCTGGCCGCCGGACAGGTTGGCGATGGTTTCGTTTTCCGGCAGCCCCAGTTCGCCGATGGCCTGGCGCACGGCGGCGTCGAACTGCCAGCCGTTTTGCGCTTCGATTTGGTTTTGCAGCGCGTTCATTTCGGCGGCGAGCTCGGCATTTTTCCCAAAGGGACTTCCTTCGGTCGCAGGCTGCCTTTCCAGTTCCGAGAGTACCGCATGATAGCGGCGCAGCACGTCGCGCAGGCTGCCCAGCCCTTCGGATACGGCGTCGAACACCGTGGCCTGCGGGTCGAAAAAACTTTCCTGCGGCACATACACCGTTTTCAGGCCGTTTTGTAAAACGAGCTGGCCGTCGTCGGCCTTTTGCACGCCGGCCAGGATTTTCAACAGCGAGGACTTGCCCGCGCCGTTGCGCCCGATCAGGCCGACGCGCTCACCGGCATCGAGTTGGAAAGCGGCCTTGTCGAGCAGGGCGACATGACCGACGGCAAAAGACAGGTTTTCGGCTTGGAGGATGTTCATAATCTTGGTTTTAAGGCTTTCAGGCTGCCTGAATAATGTTAAGATTGCTGCCGCTGGGCGCAGCGGAAAAACGCGCGATTCTAACACTAGGGAGAACATCATGGCTTGGTTGCTTTTACTCTTGATTCTTACCGCCGCAGTGGTGGTAGTGCTGATTTACAACCGTTTGGTCGGCGCGCGCAACGCCTATCAGAATGCTTTTGCCCAAATCGGCGTGCAGCTCAAGCGCCGCCATGATCTGATTCCGAATCTGGCCGAAACCGCCAAAGCCTATCTGAAGCACGAGAACGACACTTTTACGCAGGTAAGCGAGGCGCGCAACCAGGCGGCGGCGCTGTTGGCGGCGGCCACGCCGGAAAATACCGCCGCGCTGGCGCAGGCGGAAAACCTGCTGATGCAGGCGCTGCGCGCGGTGCAGGTGCAGCTGGAAGCCTATCCCGAGCTTCAGGCTGCCGCCAATATGCGCCAGCTTGCCGAGGAAATCGCCAGCACCGAAAACCGCATCGCCTTCGCGCGGCAGGCGTATAACGATGCGGTGATGGAGTACAACACGCTGATCCAGATGTTCCCGCACAATCTGATCGCCGCCCAAACCGGCCACGGCCGCCCGGTGCAGACGCTGGAGTTTGAGGACGCTGCCGATTTGGCGCAGGCGCCGCAGGTGTCGTTTTAAAACGCTTGCCGCGCAATAAAACCTGTTGCCCGCGATGATTGCGGGCAGCAGGTTTTCGCTTTTCAGGCTGCCTTTTTCCGTATGGAAAAGGCAGCCTGAAAGTTTGGGCGGTGCGGTGGTGCTATGCGGCGAGCACTACATAGCGGCCGCTGAATTCGGCGGCGAGAACGTTTTGCGAATAGGCGCGCACTTCGATCGTAATTTTACCTTTGCCCCGCTGCTCAAGCATGGTGCGGCAGCGCTGCCAGTCGCTCTCTGTGGGGCTGTCGGCACAGAGCAGCAGGTCGCCGCGGGCGGGGGCGGGGTAGCGGGTTTCGCCGCTTTGGATCACGATATTGCCGCCGGCCTGCAGGCAGTTCAGATGTACCAGCGCCCAGCCGCAAACGGTGGCGCCCAGCGCGGTGCTGCCGCCGAAAACGGTGTTTTTATGGTTGCGGTTGGGTGCGTGCGGCAGCAGCAGTTCGACGCGGCCGCTGCTGCAGGATACGACGCGGATGCCGAGCGCGGCGCAGGCGGGAATGTGGCGGTGGAGAAAGTCTTGCAGTTGGTGCGGGGTCATGGTGTTTGGAGTTGGGATAAGGTGAAAGGACGTGGCGGCTGCTTTGGTTTCAGGCAGCTACGGGGCGGGTGCTGTTTTGTCGGATTCAAGAATCTGACCTACGGCAGCTACGGGCGGCGGGTTTTTACCGAATGTTGTCATCCGGTTGAGGCGAACTTTCAGGCTGCTTGGGCTTTCAGGCTGCCTGAAAGCCTTAATCGTCGTCGCTGCCGAGATGGCCGATCAGCAAAAAGGCGAATACGATCAGATTGACGACGAGTACGTTGTCAAAGGCGTCGCCGTCCATGCTGGCAAAGGCGGGCAGGTTGATAATCAGAAAGGCGATAACGAATTTGATGCGGTAGGAGAAGCTTGTTTCGCTGTCGTCGTAGCCGGTGCCGGAGCCGGCAAAGCGCTCGGCATCAAGGTTGAAGGCGGCGGCGACTTCCCGGTGGCTGATGGGGCTGCTGCGGCTCCAGGCCAGCTCGCCGGACGATAATTCGGCGCTGAGTTTGCCGTTGCCCTGGCGGTAGTCGCGGTAGAAATTGGTGTCGCCGCTGCGGATGTGCCAATAGAAGGCGCCGGCGGCGTAGGCGACGCGGCCGCCGTATTCGTAGAGCGGCTGCAGGCCTTGCGGGCGGCCGTCGGCAGACAGCTTCGGCCATTGGCGCAGGGTTTGCGATACGCTCCAGCCGTCTTCGGCTTCGACCAGCCAGTAAAAGCCGTTTTGCGGCGAGTAGAGCAGGTATTCCGTCCAGCCGCCTTCGCGCACGGCACGCGCTTTGCGGCCGTTTAGGGTGTCGATGGCGGCTTGGGCGTCGATTTCTTCCCAGCGCACCACGCCGATCAGGGTGTAGCGGCCGTTTTGGAAGCGGCCGACGCTGCCCAGGGGGATGGTGAAGGACTCTTCTTGGGCGCGGCGCATGGCGTTGGCGGCGATCAGCTCGGCGCGGCCGGCGGAAACGTCCAAATCGCTGCCGCAGGAAGGGCAGAGCAGGGTGGTGCTGACGCCGGCCGGCCATTCCAGCGGCGAGCCGCAGTTGGGGCAGCTTTCGCCGGCGCGCTCACCTTTGAGCCGGCCGGCGCCGGCGCGGATGGCGTCGCTGCTGCGGGTGTGCTGCAGCGCCAATTCGTCGAGCGCAACCATGCGGCCGAAAAAGACTTCGGCGCTTTCAGGCTGCCTGCCGCCGCTGTAATCGACGGTGAGAAACAGGTTTTCGCAGCGCCAGTCGGCGGCGCGGTTGTCAAAGCGTGCCGGCACTTCGAAGGGCAGTTCGCCTTCGGCGGCGGTTTCGGAAAGGGTGATTTCGCGCACGTCGGCGGCGGTAAAGCGGCGGCCACCGTAGTCCAGGAGGCTGAAGCCGGCGCGGATGTCGTCGAAAGCGGGCAGGGCGGCGGCATCGTCGGCGGGGCGGGTGAGCGAGTACAGATCGCCGGATTCGGAAAGCCAGCCGCTGCCGCCGTCGTCAAACAGCAGATACCATTCGTTCCACATGCCGGCGTCGTAGCGCACCTGCAGGCGGCCGGCGATGCGGAAGCTGCGGGTGGCGAAGATGCCGGTGGTGCCGATTTGCAGCGGGCTGAAGTCTTCGAGCAGCGCCGAATCGCGGCCGCTGTCGGTCAGGCTGTCGTCGCGGCGCACCAGCAGGCTGCGGCAGTAGCCGCAGACCAGGGTAACCGAGGTGGCGGAGTGGCTGCGGACGGGGGCGCCGCAGCTGGGGCAGTCGGTGGTAAACAGGGCTTCGCTCATGGCGGCTCGCAATCGGGCGGATGGGCAGGCAGCCTGAAAAGGCCGGCGGATGCTTTCAGGCTGCCTGCAGCGGGTTTGGGGGTTTTCAGGCTGCCTGAAAAACGTTTTTGCGGGGTTTCAGGCAGCCTGAAAGCGGAAAATCAGGGCAAAACAAAACGCCATTGGCCGGGCGCAAGGTCTTCGCAGTCCCACGCGCCAAAGCGCAGGCGGTGCAGGCTTTCGACGCGGTTGCCGGCGGCGGCGACCATGCGTTTGACCTGATGGTAGCGGCCGGCGCTGATGGTCAGCAGCAGGGTGTGCGGGTCGGCCAGTTCGGCGGCATCGGCGGCAACGGTTTCGTTGTCGTCATGCAGCAGCACGCCGGATAGCAGCTGGCGGCACAGTTCGTTGCCGGCGGCATGCTTGAGCGTGGCGCGGTAGAGCTTGGCGACATGGTGCTTGGGCGAGGTCAGGCGGTGGTTGAAGGCGCCGTCGTTGCTGATCAGCAAAACGCCGGTGGTGTCGGCATCAAGCCGCCCCAGCGCCTGCGGTTCGGCATCGCGGATGCGGTCGGGCAGCAGCGAAAACACGCTCGGCCAGTCGCGCGGTTTGTGCGAGGTTTCGTAGCCGGCGGGTTTGTGCAGCACGATGTAGTAGTGGGGCAGCGGAATCAGCAGCTGGGCTTCGCCGTCGATTTCCAGCTGCGATACGGCGGCGGGATCGATTTCGGCGGCGGGGTCGCTCAGGATTTCGCCGTTGACTGCCACCCGCTCATCCCGCACCAGATGGCGGCATTGTTTGCGGCTGCCGTAGCGCTGCGCCTGCAGGTATTTGGCCAGTTGCATGGTGTTTTTCCGTTTTCAGGCTACCGCTTGGCGCAGGAACACCCATTCGTCGGCGCTGCTGGCCGCTTCGTTGTAGGCATAGCCTTCCAAATCGAAGTTTTTCAGATCTTCAACGTTTTGGATTTGGCGCTCGGCGGCGTAGCGCACCATCAGCCCGCGCGCGCGTTTGGCGTAGAAACTGATGGTTTTGTAGCCGTCGTTTTTCCAGTCTTTGAATACGGGGGTGATGATTTCGGCTTTCAGGCTGCCTGAAACGGCTTTGTAATACTCTTGCGATGCGAGATTGACCAGCGTGCCGGCGCCGGCGGCCTGCATATCGCCGTTGAGCCAGTCGGCAATGCGCGCGCCCCAGAAGCGGTAAAGGTTGGCGCCGCGCGCATTGGCAAAGGGCGTGCCCATTTCCAGGCGGTAGGGCTGGATCAGATCGAGCGGGCGCAAGATGCCGTACAGGCCGGAGAGCAGGCGCACGTGCCGTTCGATATAGGCGATTTCTGCCGGCGTGCGGCGGTAGGCGTCGATGCCTTCGTAAACGTCGCCGTTAAACAGATACAGCGCCGCTTTGGCGTTGTCGGCGGTAAAGGGCGGCGCCCAGGCGGCGTTGCGCTCGGCGTTGAGCAGGGCGATTTTGTCGGAAACCTTCATCAACGCCGCCAAGTCCTGCGGCGCGAGTTTTTTCAATTCGTCCATCAGCAGCTTCGCCTGATCCAATAGCGGCGGCTGGGCGGCGGCATCAAGGACGATATCGCGGTTTTCATTAAGGTTTTTGGCGGGCGAGAGCAAGAAATAAATCATGGTGCGGCGTCGTGGAAAATTCAAAGCGCCGCCATTATATAGCGAATCGCCGCCCGTTTTGCCCGCCCCCGTGCGCGCAGGCAGCCTGAAAGCCGCGCTTTGGCTTATAATCGCCGCCTTTTCTTTCCCCTTTTTGAGCCCTTTCAGGCTGCCTGAAAGGCCGTTTTATCCTTATGAAACCTTCTGTTTTAAGCAAACTGCAAACCCTGTCCGAGCGCCTGGAAGAAGTAACCGCCTTGCTCGGCTCGCCCGAAGCCACCGCAAACATGGACAGCTATCGCCGTCTCAACCAAGAGCACGCCGAGCTCACGCCCATCGTGGAAACCTACCACGCCTACACCCAGGCGCAAAGCGATTTGGCGGACGCCGAAGAAATGCTGTCCGACCCCGAAATGAAAGACTTTGCCGCCGAAGAAATTCAGGCTGCCAAAGAAGCCATTGAACGGCTGGATTTTGAATTGCAAAAACTCCTGCTGCCCAAAGATGCCGACGACGACAAAAATATCTTTATCGAAATCCGCGCCGGCACCGGCGGCGACGAAGCCGCGCTGTTCGCAGGCGACCTTTTGCGCATGTACAGCCGCTACGCCGAGCGCAACCGCTGGCAAACCGAAATCGTCTCCGCCAACGAAAGCGACTTGGGCGGCTACAAGGAAGTGATCGTGCGGCTGATTGGGCTGGGCGCATACAGCAAACTGAAATTTGAATCGGGCGGCCACCGCGTGCAGCGCGTGCCCGCGACCGAAAGCCAAGGGCGCATCCACACCTCCGCCTGCACCGTCGCCGTGATGCCCGAAGCGGACGAGCTCGAAGAAATCCAGCTCAACCCCGCCGATTTGCGCATCGACACCTTCCGCGCATCGGGCGCGGGTGGCCAGCACATCAACAAAACCGACTCCGCCGTGCGCATCACCCACCTGCCCACCGGCATGGTGGTGGAATGCCAAGACGGCCGCAGCCAGCACGCCAACAAAGCCCAAGCGATGAAAGTCTTGGCCGCGCGGCTCAACGACGCGCAAAAACGCGAAGCCCAAGCCAAAGAAGCCGCCGAGCGCAAATCGCTGATCGGCAGCGGCGACAGAAGCGAGCGCATCCGCACCTACAACTACCCGCAAGGCCGCGTTACCGACCACCGCATCAATCTCACCTTGCACAAGCTGGATTTTGTGATGGACGGCGATATGGAAGAGATTACCGCCGCGCTGATTGCCGAGCATCAGGCGGAATTGTTGGCGGCGATGGGGGATTAAAGCCGAAGGCAGCCTGAAAATGCCAAACAGGCTTTCAGGCTGCCTGAATTCCAACAGGAAACCAACCTATGTCCTTCACCTTCCGCCGCCACAAAAAACTGCACAAACAAGCCTACGCCGCCTTCGACAGCGGCGAACTGGCGCAGGCCGCCGAATACTTCGCCGAGCTGGTCAAACGCTTTCCCGACGACAGCGCCTACCACTATATGCAGGGTTTGACCGCCAAAAACCGCATGGACTGGCCGAGTGCCCTGCGTGCCAACCTACGCGCCATCGAATGCGCCGACGGTTTTGCCGAAGCCGCCCACTGGAACGCCGCCATCGCCGCCACCGCCCTGCACGACTGGCACACCGCCCGCCGAATGTGGGCGGCCTGCGGCATCGCCATCCCCGAAGGCGAAGGCGAAATCCGTGCCGACTTCGGCATCGCCGTTATCCGCCTCAACCCGTGGGCAGACGGCGAAACCGTGTACGCCCGCCGCATCGACCCTGTCCGCGCCCAAATCATCAACGTGCCGCTGTCCGAAAGCGGCTGGCGTTTCGGCGACATCGCCCTGCACGACGGCGCACCCACCGGCACCCGAGACGACGGACAAGGCGGCGAAGTCCACGTATTCAACGCCTTTGAATGCTGGAGGCCGTCTGAAACCCCGACCCACACCGCCTTCGTCCGCTGCCCCGCCGCCGCAGACGCGCACGCGCTCGCCGAACTACTGGAACAGCACGGCTGGACGGCCGAAGACTGGACGCAAAGCCTGTGCTATCTCTGCCTGCGTTGCAGCTACGGCATCCCGCACGAACACACGGACGCCGCCCCAAGCGTAGAGCAGGCCGACACTTGGCATACCGAGCGCAGCATCGGCATCGCCGCCCCCGCCGCCCAATCTGCCGAACTGGAAACTGCCTTGCAAAACTGGGCAGCCGCCGCCTCCGGCCGCGAAGTTTCCGACATCTGCCGGCAGAACTACCCGCTGCCCGCGCGGCAGGACGGCAGGGTCTGGTGGATCGGAAGCAGCGAATAAACCGATTCAGGCTGCCTGAAAGTTTTAGCGAAAGTCCCCACCATGCTCCGCAAACGCAACAAAGTGATAGATTTCGGCTCGCTCCACCGCAGCAAAATGGCGTTTTACCTGCTGGTGCTGTTCTGCACGGCGGGAGTATGGTTGCTGTGGGCGCAGGCGGTTTCCAAGGGGGAAGTGTCGCTGAATTGGGAAAGTGTGCGCCAAGTGGGGCTGCTGACCGCGTTTACCGTTTCTTGGGCCAGCTATACCTTTTTCCGTTTCAGCCATATCCGCCGCGTGCGCTTTGATCCGCAGGCACAAATGCTGCTGCTGGAAGACTTTGCGTGGAAAAAGCTGTCGTGGCAGCCTGCGCACCGCATCGCCCGCAGCCAAATCCATGCCCTTGCCTACCAATTCGCATTTAGCGGCGAATCGCCGATCCGGCTGCTGCTGGCAAACGGCGAAGATATCCTGATCGGCGCCAGCGGCGATGCTTCCCGCGCCAAGATTTATGCCCAAACCATCGCCCGCAAAACCGGCCTGCCGTTTGTCGAGTTGAAAAAATAGTTTTCAGGCTGCCTGATCCCCGTCTTTCAGGCAGCCTGAAACCCCGCAACACCCACATTTAAAGGACATTTTATGCCCGTTATCATCAAAACCCCCGCCGAAATCGAAAAAATGCGCGAGCTGGGCCGGCTAGCCGCCGAAGCGCTCGACTACATCGGCGATTTCGTCAAACCCGGCGTTACCACCAACGAAATCAACCAGCTGATCCACGACTACCACATCAATGTGCAGGGCGGCTATCCCGCGCCGCTGCATTACGGCAACCCGCCCTTTCCCAAATCCTGCTGCACGTCGGTGAACCATGTGATCTGCCACGGCATCCCCGACGACAAGCCGCTGAAAAACGGCGACATTATCAATATCGACGTAACCATCAAAAAAGACGGCTTTCACGGCGATTCCAGCCGCATGTACGCCGTCGGCCAGATCAGCCCGGTTGCCAAGCGCCTGATCGACACCACCCACGCCGCGATGATGGCGGGCATCGAAGCGGTACGCCCCGGCGCCACCCTGGGCGACGTCGGCCACGCCTGCCAGACGGTGGCCGAAAACGCCGGCTATTCGGTGGTGCAGGAATTTTGCGGCCACGGCATCGGCCGCGGTTTCCATGAAGAGCCGCAGGTGCTGCACTACGGCCGCAAAGGCAGCGGCCTGAAGCTGCAGCCGGGGATGATTTTCACCGTCGAGCCGATGATCAACCAGGGTAAACGCCACCTGAAAATCCTGGCCGACGGCTGGACGGTGGTAACCAAAGACCGCAGCCTGTCTGCCCAGTGGGAGCACGAAGTGCTGGTTACCGATACCGGCTACGAAATCCTGACCGTCAGCCCGAAAACGGGCCGGCCGTAAACTTTCAGGCTGCCTGAAAGCGCAGCGGGGTTGCGAAGCCCAAGCCGGTTTTTGTGTTTTCAGGCTGCTTTTTGCCCAACAGATGCGGCGGCAGATCCGTGCCGCCTTTGGTTTATCCGCCGCCGGCAGGGTGCGGGGCGCCGCGTTTCAGGCTGCCTGAACACGCAGTTGCCAAGCGCAAACGCCAGCCCGCCCTGCCGCCGGCATTGCAACGGAAATCCGCCATGCTGACCTATACTCCGCCCGAATCCGGCCGCCCCGCCGGCAGCCGCGAGTATCCGTGGATGCTGCTGCTTTTGGTGTTTGCCTGGCTGTGGCCGGGCGTGTTTTCGCATGATTTGTGGCGGCCGTACGAGCCGGAAACTTTTGCCGCCGTCGAGCATTTCCTGCGCCACGGCTCGGTGGCAGGGGCTTCCACGCTGCCGCCGCCTTATGTGTGGCTGGCGGCGCTGTTTGTGCGCCTGCTCTCGCCGTGGGCGCTCGATGCCTATTCGGCGGCGCGCGTTGCCAGCGTGGTGTTTACCGCACTGGGGCTGGCCGGCTGCGGCATGGCCTGTGCCCGCATGCTCGACCGCCACGCCGCCCGCAGCATGTTGCTGGTGCTGATTGCTTCGGCGGGGCTGACGGCGGCCGGCCATTTTCTCGGGCCGGTGCCGGTGCTGTTTGCCGGTGCCGGACTGTATTGGTGGGGGATGGCGGCGGCGCAGCGGCAGGTGGTGTTTTCCGGCGTGCTCTCGGCGCTGGCGCTGCTGCTGCTGTTTCAGACCGGCGGGGCGCTGGTGGCCGCCGCCGCGCTCTTGGCGGGGGTGCTGCCCCATGTGTTTGCCGGCTGGCGGCGGCGCCATCTGCTGTGGCTGCTGTGTACGCTGGCGGTGGCGCTGCCGCTGTTGGCCAGCCATTTGCTGCTGCTGGCAAACAACCATCCGGCGGCGTTTGATGTTTATCTGCGCCGGCAGCTGTTTGGCGTGTTTGGCGGGCTGGACGGTTTTCAGGCTGCTTTCAGCCTGCCTTACTATCTGCTGCATCTGGCCTGGTTTGCCCTGCCGGCCTGGCCGCTGGCGCTGTGGACGGCGGTGAAAACGCCGGCCGCGCAGCGTGCGGTTTTCCTGCCGGCGCTGTGCTGGCTGGCGGTGTTCGGCCTGCTGCTGGCGCTGATGCCGCGGCACAACCGCGATTATCTGGTGCTGCTGCTGCCGCCTTTGGCGCTGGCCGCTTCGGCGCAGCTCGACAGTCTCAAGCGCGGGGTGGCGGCGTTTTTCAACTGGTTCGGCATGATGACTTTCGGGCTGGCGGCGGTGTTTCTGTGGCTGGGTTTTATGGCGATGAACTACGGCTATCCGGCGCGGCTGGCCGCCCGTGCCGCCTATTTCAGCCCGTATTACACGCCGCATATCCGGCCGCTGCCAATTTTGTTTGCCTTGTTGTTCGGGCTGATGTGGCTGGTGGCGGTGCGCCGGCGCCGCATCCGCGGCCGGCAGGCGGTAACCAACTGGGCGGCGGGCATCACGCTAGTGTGGGCGCTGTTGTTTACCCTGTTTCTGCCCTGGCTCGATGCCGCCAAAAGCTACCGGCCGGTGGTCCTGCAGATGGAACAGTCGCTCGATGCCGCAGTACGCGCCGATTTCGCCGCCGGCGCCTGCCTGCTGATCCGCCGCCCGAACAGCGACGGCTATCTGGCCTGGCAGCAGTACGGCAGCCTGAAAATCGGCGGCGAAAACGACAACTGCCGCTACGAACTTTTGGAAACCGACCCGCGCACCGAAGCCGTGCCGGAAAACGCTCTGTGGCAGGGGCGGCGCCCGCGCAGCAAAAACCAGCTTTTTGTGCTGGTGCGGCACGACGGCTTTTAGGATTTGCGTATGTTTGCTGTTTTCAGGCTGCCTGCTTTCAGGCAGCCTGAAAACCTTTTTCGCGCAAAAAAAGCCCCGCCGCCGATTGGTAAGCGCGGCGCTTTCCCGTACAATCCGCGCCTGTTTTCCCCACCGCATAAGGACTTTGCCATGGCCGCGACTTTCGCCCGCTTTCTCGAACAACAACACGCCGCGCACGGCAGCGATCAAGGGTTGATCGATACCGTTGCCGCCGTAGTCGGCGCCTGCGGCGCGATCCAAGCCAAAGTGCGGCTGGGCGCGCTCGCCGGCGTGCTGGGCGAGGCCGGCAGCGGCAATGTGCAGGGCGAGGCGCAGAAAAAACTCGATGTGATTGCCAACGATATTCTGGTGGCCGCGCTCAAAGCCGAGCCGGCGGTGGCGGGGCTGGCCAGCGAGGAAGAAGACAGTTTCGTTTCCTGCAACGAGGGCGGCCGCTATCTGGTGCTGTTTGATCCTTTGGACGGCTCGTCGAATATTGACGTGAACATTTCCATCGGCACCATTTTTTCGGTGCTGGCCAAGCCCGAAGGCAGCCTGAAAACCGAAAGTTTCCTGCAGGAGGGCAGCCGCCAGCTGGCCGCCGGCTATGTGCTTTACGGCCCGCAAACCCTGCTGGTGCTCACCTTTGGCAAGGGCGTGGCGGTGTTTACGCTCGACGATAAAGGCGAGTTTGTCCAAACCGCCGCCGATTTGCGCGTACCCGAAACTACCGCCGAATTTGCCATCAATATGTCCAACCGCCGCCACTGGGAAGCGCCGGTGCGCCGCTATATCGACGAATTACTGGCCGGCAGCGAAGGCGTGCGCGGCAAAAACTACAATATGCGCTGGGTGGCCAGCATGGTGGCCGAAGTGCACCGCATCCTGATGCGCGGCGGCGTGTTTATGTATCCCAAAGACAATCGCGACCCCGCCAAGCCCGGCAAGCTGCGGCTGATGTACGAAGCCAACCCGCTGGCGCTGGTGCTGCGCGAGGCCGGCGGCGCCTGCTGCGACGCCCGCCAGGATATGCTCGACATCCGGCCGCAGGCGCTGCACCAGCGCGTGGCGGTGGTGCTCGGCAGCCGCGAGGAAGTCGAATACCTGCGCCGTCTGCACGGCTAAAAGCAGCCTGAAAGCGGCAAAAACGTTTTTCAGGCTGCCTGAAAAACCCGCCCAAAGCAGCCAACATGCCCGCGACGGCACCACACCATACAAGGAATCCGCAACATGACATGGAATATCGACGCTTCGGCGTCCACCTACGGCATCAAACACTGGGGCGACGGCTATTTTTTCATTGCCGACAACGGCGAAGTGATGGTGCGCCCCAATCCCGACAGCCAGGCCGCTGTCAGCCTGTACGATTTGGTGCACCAGCTTAACGAGCGCGGCCAGGATCTGCCGATGCTGTTCCGCTTTCCCGATATTTTGCAGGATCGCGCGCTACGCCTGTGCCGCGCGTTTAACCGCTCCATCCGCAAAAACGACTATCAGGGCAGCTACACCGCCATCTACCCGATTAAAGTCAACCAGCAGGAGAGCGTGGTTAAAAACCTGATCGTGCCGAAAAACGACGAAGTTTCCATTGGTTTGGAAGCCGGCTCCAAACCCGAGCTGATGATTGTGCTGGCCTTTGCCCCCAAAGGCGGCACCATCGTCTGCAACGGCTACAAAGACCGCAATTTCATCCGTCTGGCGCTGATGGGGCAGCGGCTCGGCCACCAGGTGTTTATCGTCATCGAGAAAGAAAGCGAAGTCGATATCGTCATCGAAGAAGCGGCCAAGCTCAATGTGCGCCCAAATCTCGGCATCCGCGTGCGCTTATCGTCGCTCGCTTCAAGCAAATGGGCGGATACCGGCGGCGAAAAAGGTAAGTTTGGTCTTTCCGCCGCGCAGATTATTTCCGCCGCCGAGCGCCTGAAAGCCGCCAGTTTGGGCGAGTGCGTGCGCCTGATGCACTTTCATATGGGCTCGCAGATTTCCAATATCGCCGACTACCGGCTGGGCTTTAAAGAAGCCGTGCGCTATTTTGCCGAACTGCGCGGCTTGGGGCTGCCGATTGATTATGTCGATGTCGGCGGCGGGCTGGGCGTCGATTACGACGGCACCCACTCGCGCAACGCCAGCTCGGTCAATTACGACATCGGCGAATATTCCCACACCATTATCTCGATGCTGCGCGAGTATTGCGACGAATACGGCATCCCGCATCCCAACGTCTTCAGCGAGTCCGGCCGCGCGCTCACCGCGCACCACGCGGTGCTGGTTACCAATGTAACCGACGTCGAAAGCCTGCCCGAAAGCGTGGCGGGCATCGGCGACGAGCGCGAAAACTATTCCTTCGCCACCCAAAAGCTGATCCACCTGATGGAAAAAGGCATCGACAGCGAGATGGTTACCGAAACCTACTACCGCATCGGCCACTATCTGGCGGAAGTAACCGAAAACTACATCGACGGCAAAATCGGCCTGCCGGAAAAAGCGCTGGCCGAACAGGTGTATGCGGTGTTGTGCCGCCGCCTGAAAAAAGGCCTGCAGACCAGCCACCGCGCCCAGCGCCAGGTGTTCGACGACTTGATCGACAAACTCGCCGACAAATATTTCTGCAACTTCAGCGTGTTCCAAAGCCTGCCCGATACCTGGGCCATCGGCCAGGTGCTGCCGATTATGCCCATCCACCGGCTGGGCGAAAAACCCAACCGCCGCGCTATCCTGCAGGATCTGACCTGCGATTCCGACGGCAAACTCAGCCGCTACGTCGATCAGCAGAGCATCGAATCGAATATGCCGCTGCACGCCCCCAATAAAGGCCAGCCCTATCTGATCGGCGTGTTTATGGTCGGCGCCTATCAGGAAATTCTCGGCGATATGCACAACCTTTTCGGCGACACCGATTCGGTGAATGTGTATGTGCGCAGCGACGGCAGCGTCGAATACTCCGGCATGGAAGAGCACGACACCATCGAAGACATGCTGCGCTACGTCCACCTCCAGCCGCAGGAAGTCATCAACAAATTCGAAGAAAAACTGCGCTGGGCCAAGCTCGAGCGCAGCGAGCAGCGCATCTACACCGCCGAATTTTTCCACACGCTCAAACAAAGCAGCTATCTGAGTTTGGAAGAAGACTGATTCACGCAAAAGGCAGCCTGAAAAGCTTTCAGGCTGCCTGTTTTTCCCAAAATCCCAAAGAAAGGAAACGCAATGAGTGCCGACAAAGAACGCTACTGGCAGGCGATGGCCATGCTCGAATCCGCCGAAGAAATCCACTCGCCCGTCGATTGCCAAAAAGCGCTGGAAGAAATGGCGCGCGCCATCACCGCCGATTTGAGCGAAAGTCACCCGCTGGTGCTGGCGGTAATGGGCGGCGCCGTCGTGTTTGCCGGCCGCCTGCTGCCGCTGCTGCGCTTCCCGCTCGATTTCGACTACATCCACGTCAGCCGCTACGGCGACCAGCTGCAGGGCAGCGACCTGCACTGGCTCTACCAGCCTGAAAACGTCGCCGGCCGCGACATCCTAGTACTCGACGACATACTCGACGAAGGCCACACCATGCACGCCGTGCGCGAAAAACTGCTGGCCAAAGGCGCCAAAAGCTGCCGCAGCGCCGTGTTTGCCGACAAAGCCATCACCAAAAGCAAACCCATCCGCGCCGACTACACCGGCCTGAGCGTGCCCGACCGCTACGTTTTCGGCTACGGCATGGACGCCCGCGGCATGTGGCGTAATCTCGACGCCATCTACGCCCTGGGCGAACAGCCCTAATTCCAATCCGCTGCCGTTTTACTTTTCAGGCTGCCTTTTCTTAAGGGAAAGGCAGCCTGAAAGCAAAACGAAACCGCAGATTCAAAAGTACAGCCTAAAGAATGGCAGGACATGACGGATTTGTTTCTCTTGGCGATTGACCTTCTCGCCTTATTGATTGAATGGACTTTGCGCCTGATTTTCTGGCTGGGGCGCAAACTGGGCTGGATCAAACAAACCACGCCCAAACCCACGCGCAAGCAAACGCTTATCGGCGCAATCGTGTTGCTGGCGATATTGCTGACCATCGGGCTGCTGCAGTAAACACGCCCGCGCTGCCGCACCCAAAGCAGCCTGAAAGCAAAGCACAGCCGCCCCGCCCAAACTGCTTATACCCGCTTTTTATAAGGCTTAGATAGCGACAGGCTTTGTGCGCGGCGGCTTTTCCCGTACAATCCCGCGCTTTTCGCATATTGAATACGGAGCGTTATCCATGTTGAAAAAATTTGCCCTGCCGCTTGTATGTTCGCTGGTGCTGGCCGCCTGCGGCGGCGGTTCTGCCGGCGGTGCCGCGGCTTCCGAAGCGCAGCCTGAAACCAAAATCTCCGGCAGCCTGATCGAGCGCATCAACAACAAAGGCAAGATTGTGGTCGGCACCGAAGGTACTTACGCCCCCTTCACCTACCATGACCAAAGCGGCAAACTCACCGGTTACGATGTTGAAGTGGCACGCGCCGTCGCCCAAAAGCTCGGCGTGGAAATCGAATTTAAAGAAACCCAGTGGGACGCCATGCTCGCCGGCCTGAAAGCCGGCCGCTTCGATATGGTGGCCAACCAAGTGAGCCTGACCACGCCCGAGCGCCGCGCCACTTTCGACAAATCGGAAAACTACAGCTGGAGCGGGCCGATGATGCTGGTGCGCGCTGACAATAAAACCATCAAGTCGCTCGATGACATCAAAGGCCTGAAAGCGGCGCAAACCTTAAGCAGCAACTACGGCGAAATGGCGGTGGCCGCCAAGGCCGAAGTGGTGCCGGTGGACGGCATGGCGCAGGCGCTGACGCTGGTGCAGCAAAACCGCGCCGATCTCACGCTCAACGATTCGCTGGCGCTGTTGGACTATCTGAAGAAAAATCCCGATTCCGGCCTGAAAACCGCTTGGAAAGCGGGCGCGGACGACAAACTCGGTTCCGGCCTGATTTTGAACAAGGGCAATACCGAAGCGCTGGCAAAAATCAACGCCGCCATCGAAGAGCTGCAGAAAGACGGCACGCTGAAGAAACTCGGAGAAGAGTTTTTCGGTGAAGACGTCAGCGTGAAATAACGATGGTGCACGAATTTCTGACTTCGCTGCCGTTTATGAACGGCACCCGCGCCACGCTGGTGATGGACGCTTTCTGGCCGATGGTCAAAGCCGGCCTGATGGTGTCCGCGCCGCTGGCGCTGGTGTCTTTTGCCATCGGCATGCTGATTGCGGTGGCGGTGGCGCTGATACGGATTATGCCCGCAGGCGGCATCTTTCACCGCCTACTGCTGGCGCTGTGCAAAGTCTATATCTCCGCCATCCGCGGCACGCCGCTCCTGATCCAGCTGTGCGTGGTGTTTTACGGCTTGCCGGCAATGGGGATTTTTATCGACCCGCTGCCGGCCGGCATCATCGGCTTTTCGCTGAACGTCGGCGCCTACGGCTCGGAAACTGTGCGCGCGGCGATTTTGTCGGTGCCCAAAGGCCAGTGGGAAGCCGGCGCCTCCATCGGCATGGGCTATCTGCAAACCTTCCGCCGCATCATCGCGCCGCAGGCCTTCCGCGTGGCGGTACCGCCGCTGAGCAACAGCTTTATCAGCCTGGTTAAAGACACTTCGCTGGCCTCCACGGTAACCGTAACCGAGCTGTTCCGCGTTGCCCAGCAGTACGCCAATTCCTCCTACGACTTTCTGCCGGTGTATCTGGAAGCCGGACTGATTTACTGGTGCTTCTGCTTCGTGCTGTTTGTCATGCAGGCGCATATGGAGCGCTACAACAACCGCTTTGTGGCCAAGTAAATGATAGAAATAAAAAACATCCGCAAGTCCTTCGGTAAAAACGACATCCTGCGCGGCATCGACCTGAGCATAGATAAAGGGCAGGTGGTGGTCATTCTCGGCCCATCCGGCTCGGGCAAAACCACCTTTTTGCGCTGCCTGAACGCGCTCGAGCTGCCCGAAGCCGGCGAAATCCGCTTCTCCGAACCCGACGCGCTCAGCATAGACTTCGCCCGCAAGCCCGGTAAAAAAGACATTCTCGCCCTGCGCCGCAAATCCGGCATGGTGTTCCAGCAATACAACCTGTTTCCGCACAAAACCGCGTTGGAAAACGTTATGGAAGGGCCGGTGCAGGTGCAGGGCGTAAGTGTGGCCGAAGCCCATCAGCAGGCGCTGGTGCTGCTGGAAAAAGTCGGGCTTTCCGGCAAAGAAACGCTGTATCCGCACCAATTGTCCGGCGGCCAGCAGCAGCGCGTCGGCATCGCCCGCGCCCTCGCCATCCGCCCGCGGCTGATGCTGTTTGACGAGCCGACCTCCGCGCTCGATCCCGAGCTGGTGCAGGGTATTCTCGCCACCATGAAAGAACTCGCCGCCGAAGGCCGCACCATGGTCGTCGTTACCCACGAAATCAAATTCGCCCTCGACGTGGCCGATACCGTGGTGGTAATGGACGAAGGCGTGATCGTCGAGCAGGGTGCCCCGCAAGAGCTGTTTGCCAACCCGCGGCACGAACGCACCCGCCGCTTTCTCAGCCGCATCGGCGGCGGCGCAACGGCGGAATAAATCCCGTCCAAACCATAAAAAGCAGCCTGAAAACCGTTTAACGCGGCTTTCAGGCTGCTTTTTGCTGCTTCAGCTTTACTGAAACTTAGCTCACGTTTTTAGCTTCGCAACTTTGCTGCGCGACGCAGGCTGCCTTCTGAAAACCGTTTAACACGGCTTTCAGGCTGCCTTCATGTGCTTCAGCCTTGCCGAAACTTACGCCGCTTGCTTTCAGGCTGCCTTTCCAAGCGATCTTAAAAGCAGCCTGAAACGCCGAGACTCCCTCCCCTGCGCCCCAGCGCGGGGGAGGGCTGGGGTGGGGGTGGCGTTTCGCGGCATAAGTAACAAATTTACTGCTAAAACCCTCTGCAGGCCTTATGCTGCAAGGCTTTAAGCGGAGTCAAAGGTTTTGAACACAAAAAATGCCTTTTCTGCGGCTCAAAACAGGTCAAAAAGAACGGAAAGCATCAGGGCGTCCAACAGTACAAATGCCAATGCTGCAATAAGTATTTCAACGGCGGTAAACGAATAGACCCACAAGCCCTATGGCACGCTTACACCGCAGGCAAACAAACCGCAGCGCAGCTGGCAGCTGCTCATC